>BNJV01003120.1_pt1 | contig 138320 bp, 218 predicted proteins | sample 8540591 | NCBI WGS metagenome assembly BNJV01 (sample SAMD00202457, study PRJDB9452) | human saliva metagenome | host: Homo sapiens | reverse complement strand
AGTAGTTCTGTTGAAAGTAGAAACGGTTATTATTTTATCATCTCTTTTCTGTCAATAGCTTTTTCTCATTTTATTAACATTCGCCCTTTTTAAATTTTGTAATTGTTCGTTTTCTTCGAAACCTTATATAGAAATATTTAGCTTAGCGAAAACAAAATTGCTGAACAGTATCTTTTGATCAACAATTTTATAATATTATTATTTTTCTTCTATATATTGTAGAAATCAATACTGTAACAGGCATATTTCAGTTTATGTTCTGATTTTTAGATGACTATTTTCTATGACCTTCTTATTTTCGCTATTTCTTCTGGGACTTTTCCCCTCTAAATAATCATCTAAATTATCATAGCTTACCCCTAGCGCTACCTCGTCTTCTAAGCTGGTCTTTCTTCTTCTAAATCTGCAGTTGGTTTTTAAAGATATAAATGTTCTGGGCATCCTAATCAACAATACTTTTCCTTGACGCTTATTTAATCTAATACAACGGCATAATATCTCTGCTCCGCCATCGCCATATTTAGTATGAAAAACCCGTTATAGCTTCTGCTGCATGATGCGCCTGCGACCAACAATTCCACTATTCATAGTTGCTATAGAATATTCGAACTTTCCTCTCTCTAGCTTTTTCTCATTGACCCTTTTGGCGAAGTCTGTTATTATCACCTGCGTCTTTAGAGATTCAACACTGGCATCTACAGCTTTTTATATTTACAGTATACACCTTATCAGGTCCAGTAAAATTTCAACGCATCATTACAGTCATCTTCATGCAAATTGCGTTCCATAAGGCAAACGAACAGCTATAAACTTATAATCTTCACCTGTTTCTTCTCTAAGTTTCTATCATCGCCATCTGACAAAGTTTCCCACATAACGTGGAATCTCTGTCCTCCAGAAATACCTAATACTAAACTTTTACAAAACTATTCTTTTTAATGCTTTAGTCTTTTTAAAAAGTTTATAGTCAAACATGTTTCCTCATCTACATTTATCTCAGGTTTTACATCTTAATCTAGCGACTATTTCTTGTTGCAAGCTCTATAAATTCACCTACTAATTTTGTGTATACTTTTCGTAAAATATCATTTCTATTTTTCCAACATTTTGTACTTAAATCTACAGGATAAAACTCCGGATTTAATAATCTCAAATATTCATTCCATAATGTATTTTCTTTTGAAATAGTTTCCGCACTTTCTTGAACACTCGGGATGGCATAGACTTGTCGACCATCTTTGAGACATCAACATGCACAGTCTCTCGCTTCCAATTCTCAACTTCTTTTCCAAATATGTATGGGTAGGGGTGGAATAGTTTTATACTTTTTCCTTGCAACATCTTCAGATTCTAATGCGATATAATCTCCTGCCGCCATACCATTTTAGTATTTATTATTCTATATACTCGTTTAATTCCAGGAATAGTTAATTTCCGCAGGGTTTTCTGACACTTTTAATCTATCTACCATATTGACCATTCTCGTCTTCTAAACAAGCTGGTTTGTACTACGCACCTAGCGCAGGATTATCATAAGCTGCTAATCAGCGTGGTCCCTATTCCCCAAGCATCTGTTCTAGCACCTTCTTGTTTTAAATGAGTAGTGGTAGTCCATCTAAATCATTGAGACGCTACCACTTTAGCATTAGGGTATCCTGCCGCATCAAGCATCTTTTCTTGCTTCTTTTTGACAAATGATTTCATATCTCCAGAATCTAAACGAATACCAAGGAAAGTGATATTTATCTTTCAATTCATCAGCTACTTCTATCGCTGTTGGTATCCCTGAACGCAAAGTATCAGTAAGTATCAACTAGAAAATAGCAATCCTTATGAGCTGCTGCACTGCTTTTTAAATGCCACTTTTCATCTTCATATGCTTGAACAAAAGAATGTGCATGAGTTCCGCTACATGAATTCCGAGATAATTTTGCAGCTTTCACATTGCTTGTTGAATCAAAATCCACCTATAATAGCTGCACGCTCCCCCATACCCGCAGCATCAAATTCATGCGCGCGACGTGTTCAAACTCCATACAAGGTTTCATTAGGACATAAATGTTTTATTCTTGCAGCTTTTGTCGCAATCAATATTTGATAATTAACTATATTTAAAATTGCTGTTTCTATTATTTGAGCCTGAATCAACGGTGCTTCAACACGAATCAATGGTTCATTGCACAAAAACAATCTCACCTTCACGTACTGAACGAATACTACCCAGTAAACTTCATCTGTTTTAAGTATCGCAGTAGAGTCTTCATACTTTCTAATCCGGCTAAATATTCAATGTCACTGTCAGTAAATTCAAATGAATTTAAATATTCAACTACTTTTTCAAGACCAGCAAAAACTGCATATCCGCCACCGAAGGTATTTTTCTAAAATAGACATCAAAAATACGACTTTCTTTCATGTATCCCATCTTTAAAGTGAGCATACCCTATATTAATTTGGTATAAATCTGTATGCAATGCATCCCCTTCATGTTTATTCATAATTTCCTCCGAATTTAATTTTATTAACTATATTTTAACACTTTAACCTCTTTTTCTCAAATATTTGTTTCTATTATACAAAGGTTACGTTATACATGTATTTTCAAATAAACAAGAGGTTATAGAAACTCAACCTCTAATACCTCTTTGATTATTTTGTATTTGGTTGTCGTTTGTCTTGCTGTATTTTTGCTCAAAGTATTCTTTTTCATCTTTGTTAGCCCAGTATCTTTATTTTTGAGATTTATTATCTTTCCCAGAAGAAGTCTTTTTATCCTTATCTTCCTTTGACAATTCCAGGAATTTTACTATCATCTATCCTTCCATGATTATCTTCCACTTTTGAAGATTGCCATCCATAATAGATTTTATAGTTGTTTGTAAAAACTTTCTTGTAAGGAGTAGATTGAATATTATTTCTCCTTTATAGCTAAGTCCATATTCTTGCCACTAAATCAGAAATAAAAATAGGGTCTTTCAATTTATCTATTACTAATTCATTAACTTTTATTTTCTTTGTCTAATTTCGCTATAGTATTATTTTTGTTCTGTAAGCTGTGATTACTTATTTTGTTTTTCTCACGAATATACATATATGTTTGAATCAAAAAGTAACCGCATAAAACCATACTCATAACCGATAAAATAAAAGAAATTTTTCGGCGCTTTTCTATGTCATAGCCTTAGCTTTTTAGAACATCTTTTCGAAATTGATTGTTTTGCGTAGCCATATTACTCTACTCTCACCTTTTCTGATAACACTTTGAACATCTTTGTTGCATCTTCTGTGCTATCTTTTTAATTCTAATACTTCGAAATAAACTTCTTCTTTTTTGCGAAATAAATAGTAATCTGATCGCCTACTTTCAACGAACTTGATGGTTTAGCTTTTTCCATTAATAGCTATATGTCCTTCTGAAGAAATTTCATTGGCAATCGTTCTTCTTTTTATTATTCTAGACACCTTTAAAAATTTGTCAAACGCATTTAATCACCCTATATATTAGTATTACCTATTATCACATATTTATTTGTTTTTCGCAAATATTTATAATTTCTATTATGTGTAATCTAACTACAAAAAGATGAGGTAAGAGCTCCTCACCTACCTTTATTTATAATTATGCCCAGTTCCCATCTTTGAAGATAGCAACTTCTTTACCATCAGCAGTTATACCTACGATATTTGTTGTAGCTGCTCCAAATCATAAAATCAACGTGGATTAAACTATCATTAGCTCCTACTGCAAAGTTCTTCATCACTCATTTCAGGACCACCTTTTACACAAGTAGGGATAAAGCTTTCCTAAAGCAATATGGCAAGCCGCATTTTTCATCAAATAGAGTTTCTAAGAATAAAATCCCTGTATTTGAATTGGTGAATCAAATGGAACCAATGCCATTTCACCAATTTTCTTGACCCTTCATCTGTATCCAATAAGTTTTTAAGAACCTCGTACCCACGCTCAGCTCCGAAGTCTACAACTTTTCGCTACTGAAATTTCAACCAGAAGTTATCAGTTAACACTCCGTTGTAATTTGGCGGCTTAGCGTTATATACTATTCCACTAGTTTGTTCTTTTATGTGGCATTGCATACTTCTTCAGTTGGGATATTAGCTACAAAACGAGCAGCTTTTTCGCTTTATAACTTCCAGCACTTTGCCAAATATGACCTTTTGGTGAGCCCCACATAAGGTCAGATTTCTAATTCATTTTGTGATATGCAGTTTTACAAGTTCATTTTCATGTAAGAATTTAGCTTTTCGTCTAAAATACTAATGTGCTTTTTCCCAATGCAGCAACCGGATCTTTTCTCCTTTAGCGACATGCACTTAAAATTTGATCCAAAGTTTTAAATATGCTTCTTCATCAAGCAAAGCTCCGGGAATAAAACGTTTCGCCCATCCACCAGTAGAAGCACTGACAACACACCATGGACACTCATCACTCATGATTGCCTTCATGTGAGTTACGTGCATGCTTTTGAACGTCCTATCATGGATGCTTTTAATTTAGAACTATCTGCTCCTGCTAATCCATCTGGATCGTCCCCGATAACGAAAGATATGCTGTTCCTTCATCTAAACTCTCTGATATCTATCAACACCATTGCCCTACACTACTTAGTGTTTCTTCTGTTGATATTTCAAATCAATTTAGTAAGCTCTTGATCTCTCCATCTCTATCTCTACCTTTTGGCACCAAGCTCACTAACAAGCTTCCACTATTTTCGCAACAAATTCGCGGTTTCTGTACTGGCTCTTACCAAAACTGGCTGATCTTTCTGAATATTCAGACCTACTTTAGCAATTAGTTTTGCATAATTTTTAATGTGTATTTAAATCATATACAATCTCCTTTATTTATAAATTTCATTAAGATTGAAGTACTTTCTACTTATCAAACTAAATATAATTTTTGTGATTTTTAGTTACCATTTCTATTATAACACTTTTCAATATATTAATAGGAGGTCCCAAGAAATCTTTGAAACCTCCTTTATAAATTACTATTCGACTGAGACTGCGCGAGTAGCTTCTTTTAACCATTCTAACTCTTCACCTTCAAAAGTATGGAGAAAGAACTTCAAATACTTTTTGCATGGTATTTATTCAATTCATATTTATCTTCGCTTGTAGCATATCTACAACAACAGCTTCTAAATCCCAAGGAACAAAATGTCATAACTTCGAATTCCATAAAATTGACCATATTCATTTTTCACAGTATTACGGATAATAAGTTCATTTTTCCAAGCGAATACCATGAGATCGCAAATATACAACCCAGGTTCATTAGTCACTAGTCATACCATCTCTAAATGGTTCAGCTGCACGATAAATTCCCCAGTGAATACCTTGTGGACCTTCATGAATATTTCCTAAATATCCAACACCGTGACCTGTTCCGTGATTGAAGTTTTCATATTCATACCACAATGGAGCACGAGCAAATAAGTCAACATTCCCTACAAACACCTTCATGAATTTAAGTCTTGACAGACGCAAGTGACATTGTAATACTTTTGTATAATCACGTTTCAAACGATCGCTTATTTCACCCATAGCTGTTGTACGAGTAATATCAGTTGAACCTTCCTCATAATGACCACCTGTGTCAGTTAAGAAGAATGTTCCTGTACGTAGTGGGATAGATGTTTCTTCAGAAGAAGAATAATGAACAATAGCTCCATTTTCTGCATGTCCACAAATTGGTGCAAAGCTTGGGCAAATAAATCCACCTTGTTCTTTTCTGAATTCTACAAGTTTATCAGAAGCTGATAATTCATCTTCTTGTTCACTGATACCTTGTTTTACCAGTTGTTTTAACCAATAAATGAACTTAGTATGTGCAATACCATCTTTTACGTGAGCTCTAATTGTATGTTGTAATTCTACTTCATACAGCTTTCATTAAAATTGTAGGGTTACGTTTTTCTACTAAAGTAATATCTTTTGGAATATTATTAACACACAGCATAATTTAAGCATCCTGGATCGACAAGCTACTCACATCATTACCTGAGAATAACATCTTCACTTACATCATTGTATGGTTTAATGTTTACATTGTCCTCTGCCAAGTGTTTTTAATTTCTTCAGAAAGTTTTCTTTCGTCTACATATAAATCTACTTATTTTTCGTAAACAACAGCATAACTTAGTAATAACGGGAAGAAATCTACATCCATACCACGGATGTTTAATAACCAACCTATATCATCTAAAGTTGTGATTACATGAATATTAGCTCCACATTCAGCCATTTCGCGACGTACTCTTTCTAATTTAGAAGCTACAGATTCTCCTGCACGCTCTAAGTTCAAATAGAATGCTGGGGCTTCTGACAACGGTGGTCTATCTTCCCAAATCTCATCTACTAAATCCACTTCATATTTTACGGTAGCATTTTACGTTTTAATCTGGTCGCTAAATCTTTACCTTCTCCAAAAAGTTGCCACACGACCATCAAATCCTAAAACCCCATTTTCAGGTGTATTAGCAACGATAAATTCTGCAATAGTTGGAACTCCTGGTTCACGCATTCTTTGAAGTTCAATACCTGTACCTTGTAATTGTTGTTCCCCTTGCAAGAAGTATCTACCATCTGTCCATAAACCTGCAAAATCTTTTGTAACAACAAGTGTTCCAGCTGAACCTGTAAAACCACTCATAAATGCACGAGCTTTAAAGTGTTCCCCTACATATTCACTATTGTGAAAGTCGGCTGTCGGAATCATGTAAACATCAATTCCATCCATCAATTCTCTAAGTTTAGCAACTCTTTCTTTTACTTCCATTTTACTTGCTCCTTTTTCTTATTCTCATAAACTTTCGCTATATCATCATTATAAAAATTTCTTTTGAATTTATCTGTTGCACGTACCAATGCATCAACAATTGCTGGTTCCGCTGACGAATGTCCGGATATAACAAAATCTAAATCACAATTATTTAACTTTTTACTTAATTCATAAGCATTAATTGGTCTGCAGTCAACATCATACCTACCGTGAACAATATGTCTAGGAATATCTTTTATTACATCGACCATTATTTAATAACCAATTATCATCTCCACCCCAGAACATCTCATTCATCCAGAAATGACGTTCTATAGTCGCAACCGATAGAGCAAAGTTAATTTCTCCCACTTTCTTCTACATTAGGAACAGGGTGCAACGTCATCACTTCCTTCCAGCCACTCCATTCTCGTGCAGCTTCTTCTCGGGTTTGTCTATCCTCGCTAGTTAATCTCTTATAATAAAGCTCCTATAATATCATGTCTTTCATCTTCGGGAATACATAGATGTATATCTATCAAATGCTTCTGGGAAAAATTCACTAACTCCACCTTTTTCACTATAACCAATGTTATATCTTCACGGACCCTAAGAAGATTCCTCTTAATACTAATCCTAAAAACACGTTCTGGGTGTTTTGTTGCATAACATAAAGCTCAATGTTGTACTCAACTTCACTCCACAGCCATTGTTCTATTGATAACTCTTCTCGGTTTTTCTATATCCTCTATAATATGCCAAGTATCATTATTTTCTAAACATGCTCGCGGAGTTGATTTGTCCACTCCTCTTTGATCTAATTGAATAATTCGATACGCTTTAGCATCAAAGTAGCGTCTACCTGTTGGTGTGGTTCCCCCTCCAGGACCACCATGCAAAATACTACAGGAATACCATGCGGATTTCGCTTTCTTCGTAGTATATGGTGTGAACATCATCTACCTTTGTAGCATTTTCGAAAAATGTGCATTTATTTTCCGGGTATAACGTCCGTAACTCTCCCATATCAGAACCTCCTACCTTTTATTATCTTTATTACACTTACTATTTTAACACAGTAATAAGCGTTTTCATTATTGAAATAACGTTATTTTTTCTGTAAAATATATTTTTATAAAATATATTTATTTTTTACATAATTAAAGACTATAGTATTTTTCACTATAGTCTTTAATTTAATATTTTATCTGTTTTTAAAATAAATTATTTTAGTATAAAAACTTCTTTGAATTTATCTGTTGCACGTACTAACGCATCAATAATTTCAGGTTCTCCTGAAGAGTGTCCACCACACCAAGAACTCAAGTTCACAATTATTTAATTTTTACTAAGTTCCCATGCTCCGATAGCGCGACAATCAACATCATAACGTCCATGCGCGATAAATATTGGAATATCTTTTATAGGTTCAATATTATTTAAAATCCAGTTATCATCATCCCAGAACATATTATTCATCCAGAAATGGCACTCAATAGTAGCCATAGAAATAGCATAATTAATTTCCCCAAAACTTTGTTCTAAGTTTGGATCTGGAGTGAAGCTGTAGCGTTCTCCTCCACATACTCCACTCCTTTTCGCTGCTTAGTTCACGTTCTTCTTTGTTCTCACTTGTTAGACGTTTGTAATAAGCTTCAATAAGATTTCCGCGCCTTCTTCTGGAATTATACCTTGATATCTTTCAAATGCTTCAGGGTGAATATTACTTGCTCCCCTTCTTCGTAAATCCACAGTATATCTTCACGACGTCCTAGGAAAATACCACGTAAAAACAAAGCCCTAAAACACGCTCTGGATGTTTTATAGCATAGCATAATGATAGTAGTGTGAGACCCCAGCTACCACCAAATACTAACCACTTGTCAATATTTAGTTCTTCACGTATTTTTCAATATCTTCAATAATATGCCATGTATCATTATTTTCTAAACATGCATGTGGTGTGGACTTTCCACTACCACGTTGATCGAATAAAATAATTCTATATGCTTCGAGGGGTCAAAATAACGTCTGCATGATGGTGCTGTCCCACATCCTGGTCCACCATGTAAGAAGATTACAGGTATTCCATCAGGATTTTCCGCTTTCTTCATAATAAATTGTATGAGTATCATCAGCTTTCATCATCTTAGTAAAGTTCGCTGGGAATTTCTGGATATAAAGTTCTAAGTTCTTTCATCTTTATCACTCTAATTTTTATTTTGTATTTTCTATAACTTTATTTTAACATAAAAATAAATTTTTTTCATTAATAAGTTCAAAATAAAACTTCTTATTTTAATAAATTTCGATAAAAATAATAAAGAATCATTGTACAACAGAATAATCTCTGTTTTATAGTATTTTCAATATTGAAAATATTTTTAAAAACTCTACTATAACACATTAATCTTTATAAATGAAAATATATTTTAGTATTAAAAAGGTAAAAGAGTAAACTCTTTTACCTTTTTCTTATTAATCTTCTACTAAAGTTTTCACCTTCACGTAGTTCTACTAAGCTAGCTAGTTTTTCTCAAAAAAATAAATACCTAATAATGCTACTACTACGCAGACACCACCAATACCTAAAGCTACGTTTTCACTATTGGAGCTCAGCTACTAATTTATACAAGTAGCTATATCCTTTAGCTGCACCAAATGTTGCTACAATCCAAACCGCCATCATTATAGATAGAATTTGTTTTGGTGCATATTTAGAAACGAATGATGCTCCTAATGGAGAGAAGAACATTTCTGCTAAACTCATTACGATGAAGAATAGAATTACCCAAGAATACTAGCTTTTTGGCTTTCAGGCGCACCTACTCCACGAGTAAATTCTGTTAATGCTAAGATTCCAAAAGTTACACCTAGTAAGAATAAAGCGATTGAAGCTTTTTTGTATAAACTCCAGTCTCCTTGTGGACGTCTAGCAAGTTTGTACCATAAAGCACCTAAAATTGGTCCTAAAATAACACATGCTAATCCGTTAAGTGAGTCTAACCATGAAGTTGGCACTGTAAATGTTCCAATTTTTATCATCAATAAACTTAGGCATGTAATCGTATAAAATTACATATGTTAAATACCAGAAAATCCAGAAGATAACTGATAATAATGAAATAATTACGATTGAGTACACACGACGAACTTCATATTTTTCTAATGGACGACTTACTTTTACTTTTTCTTCATGGTGGTCTTCACCTTTAGCGAATGGATGTTTACCAACATCACCTAAAGATTTATAACCTAAAACGAACCAAATTGCGCCGATGATACAAAGTAATCCAGCAATTTTTGAAGCATTGTAGGTATCCGTTAGCACTTGATGTTGCAAGTTTAACATATAAAAGCCCTACTGCAGTAGTTCCGATGAATGAACCTATATTAATGAATGAATACATAGTTGAGAATGCATCATCTTTACGTTTTTCATCACCTTTAAAAATTTCTCCAACTACTGCTTGAAGATTACCTTTGAAAAATCCTGTTCCAACAGAAACTAAGATAATCATTGTCCATAAAGAAGAATAAGTACCAACGTAACCTGCATAACCATATCCTAATCCCATTAAAAGTAACCCTACAGGAATAAGATATCTAGCACCTATCAACTTATCCGCAATAAACCCTAATAATACAGGGGCAAGATAAGTAAAGGCTACTAAGTTAGATTGCATTGCTGCACCTTCTACTTTACCTAGTCCAAGACCACTTTCTCCTAAGCCACCACTAATTACAGCAGCTGTAACATAGATAATGATAAGCCATTTAGAAGAATAATACGCCGCTCTCTCGAATGAGAAAGTGATAGAACTCATATAAAAACTCCACGGTTTGTGATTTTTAACCGCTACTTCTGACATAATAAATCCTTCTTTCTTTTGTGAATAACTCACATTTTTCTATATTATATCACATTGTATTTTCTCACACAACTATTTTTTTCAATAAAAACACTAAAAAAATATTTTTAATATCAGTATTGTATTTGCTTTCATTGAGTGCTATAATTAAATTAAAGTTCAGAATATTTTAAAGGAGTTGTATAAATATGAAACTTTCAAGAACTAATAAAATCTTATCTAAAATGAAAGAACAAGGTATCAATCAAGCTGTGATTAGCGATCCTTATTCAATTTTCTACTTAACTGGTCTACTGGAACATCCAGGAGAAAGATTTTTACTCTGTACTACTTGACGAAAAATGGTAACCACAAACTTTTCGTTAATGCTCTATTCCTATCGAAAATGATTTAGGTTTAGAAAAAGTAGTGTACTCTGATACTGATAATCCAATCGAGACACTATCTAAAGTTATTTCTGATGGAGCAGTTGTAGGTATTGATAAAATTCTTCCAGCTAGATTTTTATTACCACTTATGCAATATTTACCAAACAGCAAATTCGTTGATGTATCTCTAATCGTTGACCGCATTCGTATGATTAAAGATGAAGAGGAAAAAGAACTTATGCGTCGTGCATCTCTTCTAAACGATGAAGCTTGTCAAAGAGTTATTAACAGCATCACAGCTGAAAAATCTGAAAAAGATATAGTTAAAGACTTACTTCATATTCACGAAGACCTTGGAGTTGAAGGATTGTCATTTGATCCAATTATCGGATATGGCGCAAACGGAGCTAACCCTCACGGTACAGTTGGTGATAGATATCTAAAACCTGGAGACTCTATTATCGTTGATATGGGTGGAATCAAAGATAACTACTGTTCTGATATGACTCGTACAGTATTCTGGAAACAACCAAGCCCTAAAGCGCGCGAAGTATTCGAAACTGTTTTAGAAGCTCAAAAACGTGCTTGTGCTCTAGTTAAACCTGGGGTTAGATTCTGCGATATAGATGCAGCTTGCCGTGACTATATTACAGAAAAAGGATACGAGAATTCTTCACACACCGTACAGGACACCACATCGGTCTTGAATGTCACGAATACGGAGATATTTCTAGTATCAACGAAGACTAAATGCGAGCCAGGTATGATTTTTCTCTATCGAGCCAGGTATCTACCTTCCTGGAGAACTTGGAGTTCGTATCGAAGACTTAGTACTTGTAACTGAAGATGGTTGCGAAATATTAAACAAACTTAACAAAGAATTAGTAGTTATCGGAGAATAATTACTTAAGAAAAAGAGTATCGTAAGATACTCTTTTATTTTATATTAAGAAGCTGTACAATCGTATTGCTTCTTAATTTTTCTATAATTTAGTTATTAAAATTTTTATTTAAAAACTCTCCAACAATATTCCAGTATTGTTCTCTAAAATTTTTCTCTGCTTGAACATGCTTCATACCTGGAAAACTATGGAATTCTTTTTAGAATTAATTAATTCATAAGCCGCTTTCCCATGTTCTATAGGTACAAAACCATCCTCTTCTCCGTGCAATACTAAAAGCTGGTAGTTTAGTATAACGCCTCTGTTGCATCAACATCTCCGAAGAAATAACCTGCACGCAATTTTGTCATTGTATTTGCTGCTGGAATAACAGGGAAACTAGGTAAATTAAATAATTTTTCAGTTGATATGTGAATTCTGTTTTTAAATTAACATAACCACTATCTTCTATAAATACTTTTACATTACTTGGTAAATTTTTCCTAACGAGTTCATAACAGTAGCTGCTCCCCATACTTATACCAAATAACGCTATATCAGCATACCACTGTCTTCCGAAATTTTTAATCCAATTGACTAAATCAGTTGAATCATAACCTCCCCATAGAAATAAATTCTCCTTCACTTTTCCCATGAGCGATTAAATCTGGAGCAAAAACATTATATCCCATGTCGTAAAAACTTTTTAATATAATTTGCCATTTTTAAATGAACTACTAGTATACCCGTGAACTACTATTACCCATTTTTTAGCGCCTGGATTTTTCAAATTTATATCCTACCAGTTTATTTTTAGTTACAGAATCCATCGTCAATTCTTTTTAGTAGATCTCAAACCAATCTTCTACTGCTTTTATCTTCTTTGTTACCATCGCTATCTTGGTTTACTATTGCACTTTTATCTACTTTTGGATTCAAAAGCAAAATTATAAAAATAATTCCCTGTAAAAACCAAAAGGCAACAACTAAAATCACAAGAATACCTAATAATATGAAATGTTTTTCACTGTTCCATATCCTTTCTTTCATTAAAACATACCCCTTATTATACTACCTCCACTACTAAGTAAACAAAAATAACACCAATAGAGATATTGGACATCCCTATTGACGTTATCCTTATTTTATAATTACTTCAACATCTTATTTATATAATTACAAGTTGAAAAATTTATTTAAACTTCCAAACCAAATTTTTCTTTAATAGCCTCTGCAACTATCATACCTGTAAACCATGCAATCATCAGATTATATCCCCGATTTCCCCGTGTAAATCTAAAAAATTTCTCCAACAAAATATAAGTTATCTATATGAGAACATGTTTTCGGACTAACCCCTTTTAAGTCAACCCCACCAGCTGTTGTAAAGCATATTCCAACGGCATTGTCTTGATGTTACAAGCTCATAACGTTTAATCTTCGAAACAAACTTCCTAAGTTCTACTAACATTTTCTGGGAAATACTTATCGAACATAAAATTATAAAACTTTTTCGGTAATTTTTCCACTTAAAAACTTATTATCTTGCCAAAGTTTCTCAAACAACGCTTCTTCATTTAATTCGGATAAAAATCTAAGTAAAACTTATCTTCTGGAATCTAGCTACAAAGTTCACCCATCGCAATAGATAATGGCCCACTCTAGACCTTTTATGTGTGAAAAGCAAATCTCCTACGCGTTCATTCTTTTTATGGAACATTTTTACATTTTTGAGTGCAACTCTGACAATTCTTTAAAATCATCAAAAATCAACGCTACTTCACTCGGATATATTTTTGTGATTTTTACACCATATTTTTTAATATTCTATGGAAGAACCGTCACTTCCACTCTGCGGATAAGTTTTTCCTCCTGCACAGATAACTACACTTTTCCCATAATATGTATCTATATTAGTACGAACTCCTACTAGTTTTTCATCTTCAAAGATTAAATCTTCTACTTTTTTCGTTATAGTTTATTTTAGCATGATACTATTTTAAAAAGTATTCACCACATCGCGCGCTTTTTCACTAGCTGGGTACAATCTTCTATTTTCTTGTTTTTAGCTTTAAATTATGTTTATCAAAAATTTCTTCACATTATATTTATGATATGCACTACGCAAAAAATCGTCCGTTATGAACAGCCGCGACGAAATCTTCCAGCATTATCACTACTCATCACATTGCAGCTGACCATTTCCAGTTAAAAGTAGCTTCACCCCTGCACGTTTATTTTTGTTCTAAAACTAAAACACGCAACCCACTATCATTTAACCTATCAGCAACCATAAGCCCTGCACTTCCAAGACCTATTATAATAACATCATACTTCATTTAGATACTTTCCTTTTCTTCTAACAATCCTCATTTATATGACTTACCGCCGCTTCTATTATCGATGTTACATGACTATCATATATGCTATAGTATCTCATTCTTTTTCTTGGCGATCTTTTACCAACTTCATATTTCTAAAAGCTCTGCTAATTGGTGAGATATTGCCGACTGCGTACCTCAATAATCTCCTCAAGCTCACTAACATTTCTTTCTTTTTCCATTAATAATAACAAAATCTTAAATCTTGTTTTTATTGCGCAATAAATGAAAACAACGCTAAAAACTTTATCTAATTTTTCTTCCGGTATATTTTTCTACTCTCTTTAAAGTATTCATCTAATCCTCCATCTTAACATACTTTATTATAACCATATTCGCTATTTAAAGCAAGATTATTAAAACAAAAGATGAGCTTGGGATTAACAACTATGATTTTAAAAATCAACTATGTAAATCCGTGCCTATCCTCTACTCTTACTCTTTTATTTCTTTTTAGCATTCTAAGTGAGTTTAATATTACTGCTAGTGTACTTCCTTCATGGAGAATAACCCTCGAAGGTAATATCCATTTTCCTAAAAGTTCAAAATAACTAATACAACTACGACAAACATTGCAAAGATAATATTTTGATAAGTTATCTTAAGCATTTTTCTTACTTAATTTATGAGCATGGCTAAGTTTTTGATAAATCATTTTTCATTAAAATCATATCCGCAACATCCATCGCAACGTCAGTACCATTTCCCATAGCTATACCTACATCAGCAAGGACAAGTGCTGGCGCATCATTAACGCCATCTCCTAACATAGCTACATTACCATATTTTTCCTTTTGACTTTTTATAATCTGTGCCTTATCCTCTGGCATAACATTCGCCCTTACCTCATCTATTCCAACAATCTTTCCTACAGCCTCCCTGTCAAATATGAATCACCTGTAATCATCATTGTATATATGCCTTGCTTTTTAAAAATACTCTACAGCACCTTTTTGCACTAGCATTTGGGATATCCATAAAAAGCCAACAACCCAACTACTTTAGAATTGCGTGCTACATAAACAACAGTTTTCCCTTCTTTAGCTAAGAACTCCACCTGTTTAGTTAAAGCGTCGCTTGCATTAGTAAATGCAGTTACCTTTTGCTATACAGTACTCTGCCCCTAAATACGTCGTTACTAATCCAACACCTATTTTATTCTCAACTTCTAATTCTACAGGTTCAACATTAGGAAACTTATTAACGATAGCCATTGCCAGTGGGTGATTAGATTGCTTCTCCATCGAGACAACTACTTTTTAACAATTCTTCCTCATCTTCTTCAAAAAATATAATCTGTAACTACTGGCTCTCCATTAGTTAATGTTCCCGTTTTATCAAAAGCAATCGCCTTAATATTACTCAGATGTGATAGGTATGCCCCACCTTTAACGAGAACTCCACGTTTTTGATAGATTAGAAATAGTTGCCAATGTCGCTGGAATAGCACTCGCGGCTAAGGCACACGGAGATACCGCAATTAAGTAAACCATACTGCGATATAAGCTAATCTCCCAACTCCACCCTGAAAATAAATCTACTCGCAAGAAGTACTACTGGAAATAGAACTAAAACAAGAGTTACATATTTAGGGTTCCAATCGTTGAAGCAATGTTGCAGTTTTTTGTCAAACTATTTTGCGAAGCATTGACTAAACCTAATATCTTCGCAAAAACCGTATCTCCTGGCTCTTTAGTGACTTGCATAACAAAGGTTCCTTCTCCATTAATAGTACTCCCAAAAACTTCATCACCAATGTTTTTCTTTAGGAACACTCTCACCAGTAATAGAACTTTCATTAATGAATGTAGTCCCGCTTAAAACAATTCCATCCGTCGGAACTTGATCTCCATTTAAAACTTGGAGTTTATCCCTACTTCAACCTTATCTATAGGAATAATCTTTGTATTATTATCTTCTAAAAACTAACCTCGCTTGAGTCGGATTTAGATTCAATAGATTCGTAATCTCTTTCTACTTTTTTCATCAACATATTCTTCTAAAAAGTGTGCTCCGGCAAAAATAACTATAAGCATAGCCGCTTCTTCATAATTACCGATAAAAATAGCCCCTATAGCTGCTAGAGTCATCAGCAAATGAACATTAGAGAAAATCGTTTCTCTTTTTGTATTTTGGATTGTATTTTCAATCCTTCAAAAATGACATGATATCCCGCTATCCCAACTGTTCCAATAAACAAAATATTTGAATATAAGGAATACCTATTTTTCTAATATATATCCAGCAATAAAAAGCCGCTAATCCAACAAAATACATTATTACTGGAAATTTTTGCACCATGGCTATGCATATGACAGTGATTGTTATTGTGATTGTGTTCATGACAATTATTATGTTTATGATTGTGGTTGTGGTTGTTTTCATGAGCATGAGAACTAATATTATTACTATTATACTTATGAGCATAATTACATCATTATTATGAATATTATCAACACCCTTTATATTATTACACATACTATATCACCTCTTTCCTCTTGAAAATATTAATATATGATTATTCTTTCATATGTATTATATATGAATAAACAATCATATGTCAAATATATTTAGTTTTTTTCTTCTAAAAATTTTTTCCAACCTACGTTTTTTATTAAAAACTATTATTTGAAAATTATTTAAATTTTATATTTCTTCTTATTGGAATTTTTTATTATTTTGTACTATACTAAAGGGTATATATTTAGAAGAACTATTGAACTTTTTCAAAAGAGTTCCCCTAGTTTTCCTAATTAAAACTTTGATTAAAAAGGATTTTTATAATGAGACTTAAAAAATTAGTATTTTATCTATTCTTCTAGTTTTTATTACCGAATCTCGCAAAAGCAGAGACGCTATTTTTAGACAACAATGCAATCTCTAACTTTAGCGATGTCAACACACATCTTGTAGTTTTCGGAATTTAATACTGGAAAAATAATTTCTAAACGTGGAGAAAAATAAACAAGTATCTGTGAGCAACTTACCAAATCATCTTGCCCTATTTTTTTACTAACTGATGATTTGAAAAATAATAAAAATTTCACTTGATACAAAAATAAACATTACAAACAGTGATGCTATCTTAAATAAATACAACCTTGGTTCTTCTATTAGTGTTAACGATGCCTTTATTCTTACTTGAAAACGAAGAATCTGATGCCTTATTAAAAGCTATTTTTACAAAATATGATTTGACAATTGAAAAAAGCAAAAGATATTTTTGAGCTCAATGTCACTTAACGATACAACATTAGCTTCGTTGACGATTGACGAGAAAAATATGAGTACGGCAAAAAATATGTCGTATTTAACTAATATGATTTTAAGAAATTATCCAAAAACTTACTGAGATCACTAAAAACCCAGAAGTAACTCTTTCATCTGGTTCAAAAGCAACTAACAATGTTTCTTTTTACCGAATCAGATAAGTTTAGAGTGTTGGGACTTAATTACGCAAAATAAAAATAGTATTACTTTCTGCTTATAGCGGAGATACAAAATTACTTATTACGATTTTAAAACCAAAATGATGATAAGGCTACATATTTTTGATAAACTGCAAAAAACTTATGACTATTTATTTAGCAATTATAGCTACAAACTTGCATTAAAAGCTGGTAGTTATAAAATAAATAACGAAAAATATTACTTTTTGATAAAGATATTTATGATTTATTCTATGAAAAACATTCTATAAAAGATGTTACATACCTACTTATGAATAAAAATATTACTTTTTCAAAAAAATATGAAACAATCTCTGCTAATGCAGGTACAGTTTTTGCCAGACTTTTCATCAAACGATACTTCAGGTGTATTGGCAAAAGTAAAAACAAATTTCATTAATGACATTAATTTTGACAAAAAAAGACAACTTGGAAAAAACTACTATAGTTATCGATCGTACTAAGTACTTCGCTACTGGTATTTTAGCTATCTATTCATTAGTATTTATGGCATTCTACATTATGAAAAAAGTTGTTAGAAAGGATTAATTATGGAGCAAAATAATTTAGTATTTGAAGTTGATGGGATTATCTATGAACTTATATACAATTTTTAAAGATGCCTTCCAAAAAAGAATGGTTCGAAGAAAAATTAGTCGATGTACTAAAAAATAAAACCGTATATTGTTGGCGATATTTCTCATGACAAACTTCGCCTTAGTGGCTTCACACTAACAAAAGACAATAACAACTAAAAATATCAATAATCTAGAAGATTATATTTTTAGAATATTGTAATTTTGAGCACCCTTTTTGTAGTTAAAAACGATAAAATAAAAACTATTTGGCGTTACTTACGTCAAATAGTTTTTATTTTATTCTAAACAAACTTTTACACAGACTGCCTCTGGTACTTCAACACCACATTGAACAACATCTAACTCACCAGTTTTTCGATCAACTGCATATACAGTTATCGTTCCTGATGTTTCATTAGTTGCAATAGCAAAACTTATTATCTTTTGATAAGGCAAAATCCCTAGGGTCTGCTCCCTCAGTACTAATAGTTTGAATCTCTTTTAACTTATTATTCACATTCTCAAAGACAACAATAGTATCTTGTCCACGATTACTCACATAGACAAATCTATTGTCATTAGAAATTTTATCGCACTTCCTTTATTTTCAACAGGAAAATCCTCTAATAATGTCAAATAGTATTCCGGATTCGTTAGATTTCCATCACCATCATAATCAAAAAGCAATTACCTCACTTGTCAGCTCCGTCATAGCATAAGCTTTTTGTTTCATCTGAACTAAAGACTATATGGCGAACACCACTACCAGCTTTTACTTTTACATTTTGAACTTTTTCTAATCTACCCTCGTTTAACTTATACGTTGTAATTTCATCCGTACCTAAATCACATGTGAAAACATAATTACCACTTGGAGAAAAACCTGCAAAATGAACATGAGGCTTTTCTTGACGTGGATGTACACCATTTCCTTCGTGAGTATCAGTCGATAATAATGTTCCTAAAAGCTCCATTAGTAATTGAATAACTATCCGCCGTTCCCGTGTGGTAATTTGCTGATAGCAAGTACTTGTCATCATGACTTACCTCGACGTAACATGGAGGATTACCGTCTTTTTGAACTGATGTTAGTTCTTCGAGTCTCCCATCTTCTAAAAACTCTAAAACTAGTAACAGCTCCTTTACCTTCTCTTTTAGATACACTGTATAAATTTTTATTATCACTCGATAGCGCCAAGTAAGTCGGATTTTCTACTTTAGCAACTGATGCTACTTCTAACACTCTACCTTCTTCTGATAATTCTATTTTATATATTCCTTGGCTTTCTAGTATATGTTCCTATATATGCTCTACCATTTTAGCCTCCTAGCCATTATTTTATCATTTATAACACCTATTATACCATTTATCGCTATTTTGTATAATATATTAACTTTTCTCTATTACCGACCTGCACTTCAAGTAAATCTCTTTGATTTTAAATATTTTCCATAATAATTAACCTTGATTTTATCGGAAATCACAAATACTTCGTTTTTGTTCTCTATTTGCGTAATTTAAGTTTTTACTTCTGAGTCCGTTCTTGATATAATAAAGTATATTATTATGCAAATTTTAGGAGGACAACTGTGAAACACGAATTTATACTAGTTCTTGACTTCGGTAGTCAGTACAATCAACTTATCACACGTCGTGTACGTGAGCTTGGTGTTTATTCTGAACTACATGATAACGAGATTTCTATTGACGAAATTAAAAAAATGAACCCTAAGGGAATTATTCTTTCTGGGGGACCTAACTCTGTTTATGAAGAAAATTCTCTAACAATTGATGATGAAATTTTCAACCTAGGTATTCCGGTACTTGGTATTTGCTACGGAATGCAATTAATGCAACATAAACTTGGAGGTCGCGTAGAATCTGCGACTAGTCGTGAATACGGAGCACATAACATTGATGTAGTTGCTGGTGCTCGTCTATTCGAAGGTACACCAACTACTCAACAAGTATTAATGAGTCACTCTGACAAAGTTGTAGAACTTGCTGATGGATTCAAAGTAGTGGCAACGAGTGATAACTGTCCTATCGCTGCTGCTGAAAACGTAGAAAAAGGATTCTACTGCTTCCAATTCCACCCAGAAGTTCGTCATTCAGAATACGGTTATGACTTACTTAAAAACTTTTATTAGAAACGTTTGTAACTGTACTGAAAAACTGGACTATCCAAAAAACTTTTATCGATGACAAAATCAAAAGAAATTCGTGAAGAAGTTGGAAATCAAAAAGTTCTTTGTGCCCTATCTGGTGGTGTAGACTCTTCTGTAGTAGCAGCTCTTTTAGATAAAGCAATTGGAGACCAACTTATCTGTATGTTTATCGATCACGGTTTACTTCGTAAAAGGAGAAGCCGAAGGAGTTATGTCAACTTTTAGTAAAGAAATTGATGGTGGCTTCAACATGAACTTTATTAAAGTAGATGCAAAAGAAAGATTCCTTGGAAAACTTAAAGGCGTGAGTGATCCAGAGAAAAAACGTAAAATTATCGGTAACGAGTTCGTATATGTATTTGATGAAGAATGCGCGAAATTACACGATGTTCCATTCCTAGCACAAGGAACTCTTTACACAGATGTTATAGAATCTGGAACTAAAAATGCACAAACTATCAAATCTCACCACAATGTTGGTGGACTACCAGAAGACATGCGTTTCTCACTTATCGAACCTCTTAACACATTGTTCAAAGATGAAGTTCGTGCATTAGGAGAAGCTCTAGGTCTTCCTCATGAAATAGTTTGGCGTCAACCATTCCCAGGTCCAGGACTAGGTATCCGTGTTCTTGGAGAAGTAACAGAAGAAAAACTTCAAATCGTGCGCGATAGTGACTTTATCCTACGTGATGTTATCGCTAAACGTGGTTTAGAAGGAGAAATCTGGCAATACTTCACATGTCTTCCTGATATTCGTTCAGTAGGAGTTATGGGAGATGTTCGTACTTACGACTACACTGTTGCAGTTCGTGCCGTGACAAGTATCGATGGTATGACAGCAAGCTGGGCACATATCCCATTTGAAGTACTTGAAGAGATCTCAGCACGTATTGTAAACGAAGTAGCACACGTTAACCGCGTAGTCTACGACATTACAAGTAAGCCACCAGCAACTATAGAGTGGGAATAATTCAATAGTAAAATATATAAATAAAAAGCCTTGATTTTTAAGGCTTTTTATTTCAAAAAAATTAATAAAAATAAACTTTTAGGCATAAAGTTCCCTGCTATCTTCCCTGCCGAAGAGTAAAATTTACAATGTAAGAAGGTGAACAGTTTTGAAATATACACAAGATTATCTTAATGACATACTAATTAGAATGGCTTATCATTCTAGTGCAATTGAAGGAAATACTATCACCTTACCTGAAGTCTCAAATATATTTTTTAGAACGTTCCTTCCTGGTTCTCGTAAAGGTATCAGAGAATTTTATGAAATAGAAAATCATAAACAAGCATTTGAATATTTATTTGACAATATAGATAACAATAAAGATTTAAATATAGACTTAATACTTGATTTACATCGGTATTTGGTAGATAGATTACAACACGATGCTGGCTGTTTCAAGTCTAGTCAAAATGCAATAGTCGGTGCAGAGTTTCAGACTGCATCACCTAGTGAAACCCCATACTTAGTACGTCAATGGATAAATAATACTAACTATCGATTAAAACAACGCTAAAGAGGATACTGAGATATTAGAAATTCTTGCAGATACGCATATTCAATTTGAAAGAATACATCCTTTCAGTGATGGTAATGGTAGATGTGGACGATTAGTCCTACTCTACTTAGGAATTAAATACTTAAATTCTCCACTTATCATCTCTAAAGAAAACAGAGCCGAATATATGGAATATCTAGCTAAACAGAATATTGCAGGCTTAACTACTCTATTAAGTAACTCGCTTTGAGTTTGAAAAAGAACGAGTATCACTAATTCAACTAATGTCATAGTCGTAACTTTAAAATAAAAGTTACGACTATTTAACATATCACTACCTAGAAGGAAAAAATATAGTATAATATAAAAATAATAAATCATCTTTATTTTTATAGAAAGGAACAGCGTATGAACATATTACAAAGTAGTAAAGAACAAGCTGCCCTCATCTGCAACATCTTTGAAAACTGCAAGTAATAATATTTCCCAAGAAATAACAGTAACAAAAGATACGCAAACAACAGTAGCCGGTAATACCAATGCACAAAATAGTATAGAAGTATCTAAACAAACAGCGAGTAAAATGTCAAAAGTTATTCAAAGCATGTCTAATAACATCCATAGTGTAGCTGAAGAATTCCAGGCAATGGACAATACATTAGGAACACAACTAGAAGGTATAAAAAAGCTTAAGAGGATTCTAGATGACAAACAATCAAGACAACTATCAAAAAGAATGTTATTAGAAGAACAACTAAAAGACAACAAAAAGAAACAAGCCAAGTTGGAAGAACTAGAAAATACACATCAAGATATTGAAAATCATGGTAGATATTTACAAGAAACAGTACACAAAATATTTACAGGGCAATACAATACCCACCTAGAACAACTACACTATTTTGAAAAACAAAACACAAAATACTTAGAAGAAAGAAAAACATACCCTACTAGAAGAAGAGGTAAACCTAAAAACTTCAAAAACAAAAAAACTAGAAACAAAAAGAGAAAATAAGGAAAGAAGAAAGAAATGAGTATAGATATGATACTAGGTATGGCAGAAAGCCAGACACAAGGTATAAAAATCTAGTAACAAAACAAAATGAAGCCTACACAGAATTACAAAAAGCCTGGCAGAATTTATACTCCAAACAGATAAACTAAAAAGGAGTAACATACGATTCAGCCAAAAAAATACTGTGCAGTAGTAATAGAACCATTAGTAAGAGGATGTATACTACTAAATGAAGAAATAAGCCGAGCAAACGAAAAAGTATATAAGTACCTACAAATCAGAAGTAGATACTGTTAGTCTAAAAACAACAAGAACTAGAAAGACTAATTCGAGAAGCAGAGTCAGATAAGAAGAGTAGAACACCTATTAAACCTACTATATCAAGAAGACCCGATAAGCTATTCCCAAATAAGTATGGCGGAAGAAAATAAAGAGATATACAGAAAAATTAAAGAATGAGCTAGAAGAAAAGTTAAGAAAGCTATTAGCCTTCAATGCGAAATCACCAAGCTTCTTTAGTGAAGTAGAGGTATTAAAGTCATCAGTTGACCAAGGATTAGCGCAAGCAGAAAAGAGTTGGTCACCAACATCAAAAACATTCAACCTACCAAGTAGAAGTGATATGGGATGGATAGATAGGATAAATGAAAAATATAGGCTGATGCATGGATTATCACTAGAAGAAATTAATAAAGATTATATAGTAAAAAGACTTTATGGTTACTTACGGATTTTGATAAGGAAACAGCGGAATTACTCTATAAGTTACAAGAAGAAATTCTAGCTGTAGCCATAAAAGAAAAAGTGGAGTAAAAATAGGATAATACATGAGTATAATAGCATAATAGCATCCTTAGCCTCTGAAAAATTACGTAGCTTATAGATGGAAAGTAGTAGCCGGTACATTTCAATATGATTTATTATCAAAAAAATTAAAAAAATATGGATTTTCAGAAGATGATATTAAAAACTTAATGATAAAAATCACAAACCAGCACAAGGACGCAACTTATAAAGACTTTTGCTCATGAAGCAGTGCAATTATCAACTTTTACAAATACATTTGACTTATATCCAGGGTTATTAGGAGGAGTTACAAACATAATCTGGTGAAGGAGTGGCCTCTAAGATAATGAATACAGATTTAAGTTCTTTATCGTTAGTAGTTCCTACGTTTAGGCAAGTTTCCCCATTGAACCAAGGAAAAAAACAAAAAAATAAGTACAAGAGAAGATATTATGTTTAAAAATAAAAATTGGGATTTAGAAAATAAAGAAGTTTCATTCTAAAGGGGATATTGACTCTGGTCGATACGATGATGGTGATTTTAATTCGGATTTAGATGCGATAAATACTTATAATCGAATGATGAAGGTAGATAAAGAAGATATATTTAAGGTACTATCTCAATATAATTTTGGAATAAAAATAACACAATTAATAGAGTTAGTGAGTTCTATAAGATACACGGATATGGGAATTACGATCAAGGAAAAATAGCAGTAGAAAAGAATAGTAGATGCTGATACATTAGCTAAAGGATATATATCTTCTCCATATAGCGAAGAACAAAAGAAAAAACACCAAGAAGACTTTTTGATTATTTAGAGAGAGGTAAAATTTAAGAATGTTGAGTAGAGTTTTCAAAGTAATATTATTGCTATTTATGGTAGCTCCAATAATAATTGTTTTGTATGATGTATTGGGCGCCCCTAAAGTCTTAACAAGAGAAAACAATAAGGGTAATGAGATTGAACAATTAGATAGATTAATGAATACAACAAGATATGCTGAACAAATAAGAAAGGCAGGATATCAAGTAGATGATTATGATTTAAAAAAATTATGGATAGAATTCCAAAGCTGGAGACTAAAGGAGAAACAAAAATTCATTATTCAATCTCCTACAAATACCAAAGAAATATTTGTATATATAAATGGATATCGAAACCGTATAAGTTTTTGATAAAAAAATATGAATATAAATGGTAGCTCTATTGATCAGGGTAGAGATAAGAGTAGTAGGATGGCAACTGAAGAAGAAAAAGAGTAAGTATGAAAAAAGAGATAAAGCAAGAAATAAACAAACTATTGGATGATGTTTATAAAGCTGGAGAAAAATAATGTTAACCTTTATATTCATAAAAAAATAATCAAAATAATATTCAAGATTATTACGTGAAAAGTAGGTGTTATAATGAAAAAACTAAGTAAGAGCTGGAAAATATTTATAATAACAACGGTAGTATTAATAGGTAGTATATATGGATATTATAAAATAAATAATAGAAATGCATTTGAAGAGATGTATAATTCATATTATAACTTATTACCACTTAGAACAGTAGATAATATGCCACAGATAAAATATGTGCGTAGAGATGACCTAGGAATAGATATTGCAAAACTATATTATAAAGAACAAGTTAATGGAAGTAATATAGAGTTTTCTTTTAATAAATTTTAATAATAAAAAAAGAAATATTTGTGATTAGTTCAACATTAATTGCCGAAGGAGTATATTTAGATATAAACTATCTATATGATATGAATACCCATAAATTGATAAATAATGTAACTTTCCGTGGGGAAAAATGTTCCATTAACTGAAGACAAGCCAAAACAGAGAAGAGAACTCTTACAAAAACACAATATCTCAAAAAGAATACTTACAGAAGAAATCAGATGAACTGTTAGATACAGTTTTTGACAGATTGGCAAAGGTATAATCGTAGTTCATATTCAAGGAACAATATGGGAAGACTAACAATAGAAAAAGATGAGTTTTTGAGATAATATACTATAGTCGTAACTTTAAATTTAAGGTTACGACTATTTTTTTCGTCCAAATGATTAATATGGGTATACCCATATCGAACAAAAATTCAATCCTATTAAATCAACAAATAAAGTGTCCGTTATACATGTCTAAAAACTAAATTCAGGAGGTACAAAAATATGAAAAATCGGATATATAAGAACTTCTACTATTGACCAAAAACTTAGATAGACAAAAACAAATTATGAAAGACTATAATGTAGATTTACTATATAGTGAACAAGAAAAGTGGAAAAGACACAAATAGACCCATTCTTAATAAAAATGCTAAACTCTATCCGGCCTAACGATGAAGTAATAATCGCTTCTCTAGATAGACTTAGCAGAAATTACAAAGATTTAAAAGAGATAATACAAATAATAAAAAGATAAAGGAGCAATACTAACAATAGTAGATGCTCCTTTTCTTAACTTTAATACTAACAATCCTACACTAGACACTGCTATGTTTGATATTTTTCTTTCACTTCTTGGATATATCGCTCAAAATGAACGTGAAAAAGATTCTAGAAAGGCAACGTCAAGGTATAGAACAAGCAAAATTGCGCGGTGTTTATAATGGTCGCCCCATCAAATATCATGCTCATGCTAAAAATCCTCAAGATAGGTTTATATATGAAAGTGTAGTTTCTATGCTCCAAGATAAAAACCTGTCCAATCTATCGCCAATCATGTTGGCATAGCTAAATCAACTGTATATGAGATAAAAGAAACGAACATACTAATAAAATTTACATTATATCAAAAATCTGATAATCTAGCTATATCTTTTACTAGCTCTTCAAAATTTTCTTTAGTCCAAAGTATTGGATGAGTATACCCATGATTCACGCTATTTCTATTATCTCCCTCATCAAATATAGTTGATTTCTTAAAATATTTTTTTATATTCTTCAAGTAAATCTACCAACTTTTTATTTTCACTATTTTCTTCTATAGCTAATTTTATTAATTCCATACCAACCTTATATCTTTTTTTATCTAATAAAAGATTCTTTCCAAATTCAGTAGTTAACGAACGTATGCACTCTTCTAAATATGAATACATAAATGGAAATAAAAACACTATAAGAATCTGGATTATCTTTTATATTTTCATAGCTAATTCTATATCATATATCCAGTTTAAGTGTGTTGAAGAACTTATCTTCTTAAAATATTCATCCATATCTAGTCCCTCGTTTCTATTCTTAATCTATTATAATTATATCACAAAAAACCTTACCTATTATTTATATATTATAACTCTGATAGTTTAGTTTTTACATGGACATTTTAACCTTGTTTTGTCCTTATTATTTTCTTTAATTTTTGTATCTAAACTTATCAAAATATTTTCTGTATAATAAAATCATGAAGAGAGGAGCAACTTTATATGAAGGACAAAAATTGATTCACATAACACCTCTGATAATTGGCACTCTGTTTATGCTGATATAGCAAACCTTGTCGGAGAAGAAAAATGCATTAAAGATATATAAATATTTTTAGAGGGATGAACATAAACTTTCCGATGAAATTGTTTTACAAAAAGATGGTTTAGAAAAATATAATAAAAAAATGAGTATACTGGAGGAAATGTCAAAGAATTAGCAAGAAAATATGGATACTCTATGCGTCACATCAATCGCATTGTACTTGATAATAAAACTAAAAGAAACAAAGGAGAACAAAGATGAATAAAAAAACTTATTCCGATAGCATCGGTCATTATAGGACTTATTGTTCTAGTTGGTGGATTCTTTTTCTATCAAAAATTATGGAAAAATAATCTAAAGACTGAATACACTAAGTATTTATTATTAATAAATACTAATCATGATTTTGATGGTGGTCTTAAAGGTCTAGAAACTCTTGATAATGATAAAGGTCAAGAAGTATTCAAAAATATTAAAACTGAAATTAAGATTGCCAAGGAATTAAAAAAATGCTCATATAAAACTTGATAATAAAGATATTAACTCTGCGAAAAAAATCATTAGAAAAAGTTGATACAATTACTACTGATAATTCCTTCGATAAAGCTATTGACTGGTTAAAAGAAGATATTATCAACTATGAAAAAGCCTCTAAAGAAATTAGTGAAGCTAAATCTGATGAAATTAGCTCGATTCTTGAGAAATATAAGTTCCATCATGGTGCACTAAAAGATAAATTGAGCGATGAAAGAAACTCTCCTAAAGTATCATCCATCTCTGATAATGAGAATATTCCGCAAGTTAACGGACAGCAAGCGCCTATAACTTACGGAGAATTAAAAAGAGGAATGTATAATGATGGTTCTCGTGAGACTGTTATTGGAAAAACTTCTACAATCTGAACTTGGTGGAAATATCGCAAATTTCACTAATGAACAAATTAGAGATGCTATTGCTAGATTTAATCAAAAAAATCCTTATACTAATCCTGTTTATAGCGGCAATCCGCTAGATACATACTATTCTAAATGGTCTGCAGAAATTAAAAAAGGGAGTCCTAATGCTGTAATTAGCAAAGAAGGAGATAAATATTACGTTTCTATCCCAGGCGAAAACCGTATGGCTATAATTTTATGAAAATCCTCATTTAATACGTATGGTAAACGCTACTAGAAACATACATGTAGAATTTTAAAAATTATTAATCAATAAAAAACCAGGACATTTGTATGTGTAAATGTCCTGGTTTTTTTAATCTTATTTTATTTTAAAAAAATCTAGTAAAATTAAGTAATTGATATGAAAAATAAAAATTATATACTACACAAGGAGGTTTCAATCATATGGCTACAATTACACCACAATTAGCAACTAGTTTTGAAGAATTAAATAAAAATATCTTGAATGGAACTAGTGCTATAATAGTAACTAATAAGAACTTATTTTCTGCCATCAAAAAGGATTAAAACTATGAAATCTAATAATAGATTAAAAACAACTTCTAGTAACTGGCTTTGGAATGCTAGCTTTAACTGCTCTCTCAGCTGAGATTTCTATTCCATTTGGACTGCATTAGCAGGGGTTAGCTTTATAATTGGGAGTAAATCCAAAAATAATAAAACAATCTTCTCAATATAAAATTCTAGATTTATCACAAGAGAAAAAATAAATCAGAAGACTTTTAATTTTATTAAAAGTTAAAGGAGCAAACTCATTTAACGAAAATAATGACGTGCTTGACTTAGAAAAATTTCAAAACTTCATTATCTCAAAATAGTATAGGTGTTAGTAATGAAAAACAGTATTTAGTACAAAATATAATAATTATTTAATTGAATTAAAAATGCGAGGAGACTTCTTATCTTTTTATATTAATAATATTGAACAAGATTTTTCATTATTAGAAAGAAAAGTTCTATTAAGCTATACTGATATCGATTCAATTCAAATATTGTTAAAAAGACCACGATTTTTCTAAACAATGGAACCTAAATGTTTTATTTAACGATAATATAATTGACGAAAAACTATTCACATCAACAGGCACTATTATAACTAATGAAACAACAGAAAAGAAAAAATGGTGTATTCATTAAACGATAATCTAACTATATTTAATACCCCTAATTAGTTTTAACACTAGTTAGGTTTTTTTATTTTTATAAAAAAGGAGTCTAATAATGACAAAAATACAAATTATACAACTAAAACAAGAAATACTTAAAGAAATAGAAATAAACAACAATAAAGAATTTAACTCTCCTGATGTTTCAGGAGAGTTTTTATTAACTATATTGGTGCATACGACAGAGAAGTTTTTGCTGTTGTCGGTCTAAATGTTAAAAACAACCTACCTACTGTGAAATCTGTCATATAGGTATTTTTAGACCAATCCTCTATCCACTTTAGAGAAATATTTAAAGGAGCTATACTTGCTAATTCTGATTCTATTATTGTTGCTCATAACCATGTATCTAGTAATTTAAAAAACCAAGTAATGAAGATATAAAAAGTAACTGAAGCATTAATAGAAGCTGGAGATTTACTAGGCATAAAGGTATTAGATCATATTATTGTCAGTAATTCTAACTTTCTATCTCTTAAGAAAGATAGTAAAAAAATATGGAGGTATTTTATGGTAGATACCAATCAAATCACTGATTTACTTTTATAACAAACTAAATTTAAATATTAACCACTCTGAATTAATATCTGAGAGCTATCTCTTACTATAGATGAGTTAGATAGCAAATTATTACCTACTAACTTTTACGATATAATGAATTACAAGTCATATCAAGTTCTCTTTTTATTATGCAAATATTACGGTTTATATTTTCTATAATCCTAATATGACAAAAAACTTTTTAACAGGCATACTAAAACAAGAAAGGTTGGTGTTCTGCAAATATGAGAAAAATCTAACAAAGAAATAAAGCCTCTATCTTAGACTGGATAAAGGCAATTTATGAAGTAACTGTAATAATTATTAAACTATATCAAAAAGTAACAGCATAGAAAGGATAAAACAATGACAAAAATACTATCAGCAAATATTCAAATAGAATTACTAATGTCAGATGATGGCAAAGAAAGATTTATATTAAAGAAAGTCTGGGATGAAAAATAAACCTATGGTCACTATATTAACATTATACCCAAGCACAAGCGAGCTTATTATAAATGATTCTACAACCACATTTATTACTAATAATGTGTACAGAAATAACTTTGGTGGATTTTATAGCGTTAATCTATATTCGAAGATTTTAACGGAAAAATCGGAGATTTGAAAAATCAGAAAACTGCAGATAATACGAAGCACATACTAGAGTGTGCTAAAGAGTCTGATAAAATAATTATAGCTTGTGGCTCACTCCCCAAAACTAACAAACACGTAAAAAGATAGATTAGATTCAATTATTGCATTATTAGCTAAAAACAAACTAAAAGAAAAAAATACTTTTTCTTACAGATAATAACAAACGAGAAAAATTTTTCATCCTCTAGCACCAAAAAGTGAGAGCAAAATGGGAATTTATGTGATATAATTTAAGAAAAAAAGGAGGTAAGATGAAGTGAAAGGCTCTGAATTGAAAAAAACTTATTATATTTATGTCACAAAAGTTCAGTTATCTAGATGAAAAAAATACTTTAGTATAAGTATAGGAGCTAAAAAATAACGATGAGATGATAAGAGCTAGGATTGTCATTAGTTTTTATTTCTTTCAAAAATTAAATGGTTCATATACTAAAAAAATTAGAAGACTATATAACTGTAAGCTCTCCAATTCATACTTTGAATGACTTGTACAGATTTAGAAAAAATTCATCTAATTTTTGGTTTGAAATCAAAAATGACATTTTTCAATACCTCAATTAGTTAATGATTTCAAAGAATTTAAAAATATAATCAAAAAAATAAATCACCTATTATTAAACTATATAAAGAAAGTCGCTCAATTAAAAATAAAGGGTAATTATACTCATCAAGAAATATTCGTTACACTAAATACTTCTATGGATAAGTTTTATTTTGATGAAAATGGATTATTATTTCTAACTTATATTTTATGCTCATTTTATCCGTTGTTTTCTATGGAAAAATTTTATAAAAAAATAAATCTAATTTTCACCGGGATAATTTTTGTTGTTTTTATAATCCTATCTTTAAAAATACCTATTAATTATTGATACAGCTTATTTATCTGAAAAATGAGGATTATAATAGTTTAAAAATATTATAAAAAAACAAGGACTGGTAAGCCTGCTATATATTCTAAAGAATATGTACAACCTAAAAAACTCTTTACTGAATTAGATGATTGTCTTAAACAGACTATTAACAAAAATTATTAGTGAATATAACAAATATATCGGCACTGCGTATCATGTATTAACGGAAAATCTTACTTTGTTAAAACCAAAAGGGATACATAGAGAATACTTTTCACTTTGAATTATAAGGATTTCGATCTGCATAATGAATTCGTTAAGTTTATTAATAAAAAAACTGCTCTATTTTCAAAAATAATTATTCTGAATTAGAAAAATACTCTTAATACTATACTTTCAATATATACTATAAAATTAATAAGTTTTTGAAAAATATAAACTTTTTCAATATTTGATGAACTTTACACTATTTATCCCAAATCTTATCTTCTTAATCTATCTTATCTTGACTTAAAAAGTATTTATTGATACATTATTAGTAATGTAGAACCAATAATAGAGCTATTCAAAGACAAGTCAACTCCCAATAACTGGTTAACTGTAGAAATTAATGTATATCACGAGATATTAAATATGCACATAGAGTTATTAAAAAAATTATCTGCTTTTTACGAAAGAAAACATTAATACCGAAGTGCTTTTTAATAATAACTTTAATCAAATATTTCAACAATACGTAACTAAATATTCTTCAAAATTATTGAGTGATTCTACATTGAAACCAAATGTATCTATTTTCTGAATTATCTAGTATGCTTTCTTTACTAAAGGTTGAAGCTCAAAAAATTTAATAGCTGAAGTACTTTTTTTAATACTTATTACTTCTTGTATTATGATAATAATATAGAAAAATACATATAAAAAAATATTTTAAATAAATTATATTCTTCCATAGAAAATATAATTCTATAACTCTAATAGAAATGTAATATATCTCATTCAAGAATTTTCTTATAAATATGAACTTGAGAACATAACTAAATTATTTTACTTGAAAACTTTTTAAAAAATATACATCACAAAAATACTGTTACTAAAAAGGATAATCTTAAAAATACAAGGTTATTCTTTATCATGGGGAACTTTTTCTTTTATTTATTTGAATATACTATGTATGTAAAACAAAAAAACCGTTTTACAACATATTAATTTAAAAATTCAAGTACTTTGTCTTTTAAATAATCTATGGGTTAATTGGGTAAACCCATATAGCCCATAAAATAAAAAGAAAGGTAGATAAAAAAACTATGATAAAAAAATACAGAAAGAAAGTATAAAATCAACATTAAGACTCTATCTACTCACGGAGTGGATAAAATAAATATTAGGAGATTGAAGATGGAGGACAATCTAAAAATGAAATATTTTTTTACTAATGAAGATAATAAGATTATCGAACATATTGAAAGTCAAAAATGATAGTGCAAATATCTATACTACATTCAATTACTTTGAGAAAAATTCCCACTAATAAATCTATAGCAGATAAAGATATAAAAAATTAAGTTCATTCTTCTGGATATTGACCCAGAACGAACTTCTGGAACAGCAGCAACAAATAAACAAAAAAGAAGAAGCAAGAAAAAGTTTTTTTGATAATTGCCTAGAATTTCTCAAAGAAAATGGCATAGAATTTTACTATTCTTTTGACTCAGGGAATGGCTATCATGCTTTTAATTCCTGTAGATATTGAAAATAATGTAGAAAATAAAAATACTATAAAGCAGTTATTAAATATGTTAAATGAAAAAAATTTTCTACATCATTAGCTAAAGTTGATACTATTGTTCATAATCCTGCACGTATTACAAGATTATACGGAACACTTAATGCAAAAAGGTATTAAGGAAAACCCAAGTAACTGTCGTCTATCTAAAGTGTTAGAGAACCATTCTAATGGAAATACAAATGACTTTAATATGATAGTAAAAATGGTAGAATGTAACTTATCATCTAATATTGATTACAATAACATACAAAAAATCTCCTTATTTGCTTGTAAAGGATTTAAAAAAATGGCTAGCTAGCTATAATCTAAACGCGACAAAAATATAAAGATTTAGACAATGGGAAACTATATAAATTTAAGCAGTGTCCTATGCGAAACCATACTCATTTAGATAACGGTCACTACTTCATTGTTAATGGTAATAAATGCTATTTTGGTTGTCATCACGCTAGTTGCGAGAAACAAAACATCAACACTTTTAACGAAAAGTATCCTTGCCCTGAAGAGTTATTAATAAAAGAAAAAAAATACTCTACGGACATACCTAATATAGAAAGACTTAAACAAAAAGAAGAATTTAAATATGGTAGTTACGTATTAAAATGAAAATGGTGTTTACCTACTAGAGAAAAGATGGAGAATTAATTACAATTTCATCAACACCTGTATACATTAAAGAAGTTATCTTCAATATCGATAATAATATTTATACATACTAATAGAAGCTCTTAGTATCCACAATAGAATTAATAGTTTTTTTACGTACAGGGAGATTTTTTAATCCTCAATCTTACGTAGTCTATTATCAAAAATATGGAATTTTTAGCTAATAGTGAATATAAAATTTATAATTATCTACAGGCGCAAATGAGAACCTCTAATTCTAAAAACTATTCATAATAAAATTGGCTGGGTAATTTATGATAAATCTGTTTCATATAACCTAGAAAAAAAGTTATGGAAACACAGAAGTTAGTTTACTCAATGAAAACAGTATTTTTAAACTTTCTACATCAGGTTCTTATGACAAAATAGTAGAATTAATCAATAATGAAATATTAAATAGTAATATGGAAATTGCTTTTAGCTATAGGTTTCTCTTCTATAGTTTTAGGATATCTGGCTAAAGAAAAAAATTACCTGATATTGGAACATTTATCGTAAATCTTATGGGTAAAAGTTCAACAGGAAAAACTACAGCACTTCACTTTATTTCAAGTATTTACGGACATCCTAGAGAGAATGTGAGCAATTTCAATTCAACATCTAATGCTTTACTAGCTACATTATACAACAATTATGGTGTGGCTAAAGTAATTGACGAATTATCAAGCTCTACTATTTCAGACATGACTTCGCTAGTGTATCAAATAGCGGATGGAAGATCTAAGCAAAGATTAAATTCAGATTCTACATTGAAAGAACAGTATAAATTTAATACTACAGTAATATGTTCCTCTGAGATAGGATTTAGCTCTAGATTGAGAGATAACCCAGGTTTACGAATGAGACTTTTAGAGATTGACCTTGATGAACCTTGGAGTAAAAACGCAGACAGTTCAATTAAAAATAAAAAGAAATAGTGAATAAAAAAATTATGGGCTACTATCCAATAAATTTATTGAAGAACTATTCTCACACGAAAAAGGTACATCTTTGATTGAGGAACATTTCTACTCTTCTAAAGAAAAATATTATCAAAAATTACCAGATTCAGAGTATAAAGACAGAATCAGTATCCATTATGCAAACCATATTAGCTAGTGCTACATTATTGAAAGAATTATTAGGAATAAAAATAAATCAAGAAATGCTATTAAATTTATTTATAAAGCTAGAAAAAGAAATTCCTAATAGAAAAAGGTATTCCTGAAAATATTCAACAAAAAATATTAGAATTTATTCATAAAATGCTAGCTGTTTTTACTATGATAAAAGCCAATACACGTAATTACAACAAGATTGGGATTATAAAATCAAATATCTCAATGACATATGCAGATATTTTCACAGGTGAATTTGAAAAATTTTTACACCGTGAATTATGAATTGAAGACGTTAAATTATCTATTAAACGTCTGGTAAGTGAAGGTATTATCCTCACAACAGATTCTAAACGCAATAATACGCGCCCCATATAAGTGGAGTTCGAGAGAATTGCTATAGGGATAGAAATTCCAAAAGATGATTATAATCTTATAATAGGCAATATGACATCATTTAATATTCCTCCTTATCAGATAAAAAATACTACTATAAGTATAGATAATGATTCCATAGATGATGTTTAAATCTAAAAAGAATAGGAAAGTTTATGTTGTTTACAAAAAATAAAAGGAGAAAGACACATGATAACTGTTAACTATAAAGATGTAATGGAGTTAGGATTTGCTAAGCACACAGCTCGTTCTGTGATAAGGCAAGCAAAAGTGCAGCTTGTTAATAGAGGTTTCACTATTTATGAAAACAACCGCATTGGCACAGTTCCAAAAAGAAATCGTTGAAGAAATACTAGGTTTGAAATTTCTATACAGGAGGATATAGCGTAATGACAAAAACAAAATTCCCCGGAGTTTATAAGAATGAAAAACAGGTTACTTTTTTTCTACAACGTGGAACTCGGTGTGGACCAGATAACCGGTAAAGGAATTCAGAAGAAAGGTAGCCGTGATTCTCACGGCTCACCTTTCAAATCAGCAAAAATCTTGCAATGATGAACTGATAAAAGTAAAAGCAGAATTTAAAGAAACTCGAGGTGGTTCTCACAATTATAATGATGACCTATGAGCAATTTATGAATACAGTTTATTTGCCACACTACAAATCATCAGTGAGTCAAAATACATGGCATAACAGAAAAACTATATTACCTATTCTGATAAATAGATTTAAAGGGAAAAAACTACGTAACATTAGTATTGCAGATTGTGAAAATTTTAGAATCTACTTATTAAATCATAGCGGATATTCTCAAGCATACTGCTCTCTTTTATACGGGGGCATTTAGAAAAATCTTTAGACTACGCTGTTTTTAGGCAATTCCTTTCGGAAAATGTATCTAAGAAAAACTGCAGCCATTCCTAAAGGTAAATCTAACATCCCTTACTGGACTAAGAATGAGTTTGAGAAAGTAATTTCTACCTTTGATAAAAGGGATTTTCTAGAGCACCTTCACTTCATTATGATATGGCTCTACTATGTAACTGGAATACGTGTTTCGGAAGGCTTAGCATTATATTGGTCGGATATTGACTTTACTAAAAAGACGTTAAGAATTCATCATAATCTTGATATGAAGTCCAAAAAAAGAATATACACGAAGCCTAACTCTTAAAACTGAAAATAGCAAACGTATCATCTCACTAGATGATGATACTATAAAGATATTAAAGGAGTGGAAAAAGACGACAACAAAAATTAGTAAATAGTCATTTTTATAATGAGTTATGATGGTACCCCTTTACATAGATGTATTGTTGGTAGAATAATTAATAAACATTCGAAACTAGCTGGTGTTCACACAATTCAAGCTAAAGGACTAAGGCATAGTCATGCTAGTTATTTAATTAACGAACATAATGCAGACATATTAGTAATATCTAAAAGATTAGGTCACTCAAGTCCAGAAATAACACTAAAACATTATTCTCATCTTTTGGGGTAATAATGATAGAAGTGTCGCTGATATGATAACTGGAAATATAAAAATTAAATTCAGTAATGAATCGAAATCTACCTTTACAGGTAATCAATATATCTCTAACGAAATAATAAAAACTCCTATTCAAAGCACCTCTATAAAAAAATGATACCCCCTACTATATGAAAACAAAAATAACCTTCTTACTATCCTCCAAAAAGATATAAGAAGGTTAGACCCTATTATATATATCATTTAGAAACAATATATAACATTTACCTAATATCAATAGTGTGCTTGACTGAAATCTGTTGCTTTTTCTACTTTATTTATGCTAAAATAAAAAATATAAAAGAGAGAGCCGTTTTAAAGACGGTAGTTTCTGATAATATTAGTTAAAAATAACTATCTTAACCCGCTAAAGTTTAAAGATGGTTATTTTTAACTTATCAACCATTTATAAATGTTGATATAACAGTAATTCCCACTGAAATTTTATAAAAATATCACCCTGCCATTTCCCCTGCCAAAACAAAAAAATTAGTTTCAAAAACACTATAATATCAATAGTTAAGATCATATTTTTGTTACATTTGAGTGGGAATAATTAACAAGAGTAATTTAAGTCAAGAAACCTTATTTAAACAGCATTTTAAAAAGTTATATATAGACTTAAAATAATATAAAACACTTTGATTGTCTCCAAAGTAGCCTCCAAAACCTCACCGTAAAATTCGGTGAGGTTTGTTTTATAAAAAGATATATTGCATAAAACTAATTATTCCTCTTTGAGATAACTTCTAAATCACTTGACCATAACTCTTCTATATTTGTACTATATTTAGAAAATAAATCTTCTTTCTTTTTTCCATCTTCTTTTCTTATCACTTCTATTTCTTTAAGATTCACCTTTTTCTAAAGCACACTCTATCATTTCTTTTAATCTTTTCTGATGAATAATGTTGTTTAGATTTTCTACTTTGAAGAACAGTCTTTAAGAAGTGTCGCATCTGACAGGAATATTTCACATCCGGCTTTGATGAAGAAGAGGGATAAGATTTTGAAGAAGCTTAAAGAGATTATTGGAGAATAATGTGTAGTAAGAGGGTGGCTTGGTAGCTGCCCTCTTTTTTTGACACTAAGCTAAGATTGTGATGAGAATATTAATGGAGAAATATGAAATAAATATTATAATATTAATGGAGAATATGGAAATAAATATTATAATATTAATGGAGAAATATGGAAATAAATATTATAATATTAAAAAGGAGAATTAAACTAAATGGTTAGATGGAATGAATTGATTCCCGAAGATGTTGGTAAAAAGTTAACTGCTTTAGATGTTGACGGGATTAAATGGAAAAAAACAACTTAAACGCTTTGATCGAGGGCATTGGAAAAAAGATGGGAAATTTCTTTAGAGGAGTTATTGAAGGAGGGTCAGAAGCTTTTGTAGTAAGGTGTACTTCAATCAATGGGAAAAATGTATATTGAAGATATTTATTCCTCAATTAGAAGGAAATTCAGTATTTGTCCAGCAGGTAGAAGCCTATAAAATCGCAAATGGATATGGATATGCAAAACTTATTAAATATGATATCGAAAAAAAGGCTATGCTGTTAGAGTGCTTAGGATTATCTATGTACGAGTTAACCTATTCGCCAGAAGAGCAAATAAAGACTATCTGCTCTTTGTTAAAGGAAACATGGATTACTATAGATGAAAATTATTGTCTAAAGCCCATGAAAGAATTAATTCAGTGGTTTAGGAAATTTATAATTGACTCTTGGGAAAAAAACTGGGAAACCTTGCGATAAAAAAGTTATTGAGCGAGCTATGTTATACTTGGAGTCGAGATTAATAAGTGTTAATTTATATGAACCGGTTTTGGTTCATGGAGATCCACACCCAGGTAATATTTTACAAACGCTCAACGATGACCCAGTATCGTTTAAATTTATTGATCCTGATGGAATAATTGGAGAGCCAGGATATGACCTTGGCGTACTCATGAGAGAGTGGATAGATGAATTTGAAGACTTCCCAATAGAAAAAGCGAAGGAGCGTATCTCATTATTATTTAAAGAAACAGGAATAGATATTCAGAGTATATGGGAATGGGGGTTCATTCAATTGGTATCCACAGGATTGTTTTTGAAATTAATAGAGGGAACAGGTTTAGGAGATAGAATGTTAACTATTTCTTCAGAATGGTTAAAGCATACAAAAACATAAAAACAGTAACTAACTCTTGTAAATAAAAAAACTATAGAAATATAATGATTATTTTTGGTTTTTGGACAGCTTTTTGAGGCTGTCTTTTTCTTCATATTTCAAATTCGAAGAGTTTTTTATTTTTAGGTTACCAACCATGGTCTTATTTCAGGTTTATAGGGTGAGGGGCATTATGTCTCTTTCATTCCTAAAACAGGAATGCTAAAAACAACCTCCTACATCAGATGATTAGGGAGATGAACCTTGACAACTGAATAGACCACGGCGGACTTTAATCGTTAGTGAGCGAGATAATTCCTACGCAAAAGACCTTCTTGCTGAGGAAGGCTATCTTTTATTTATGAGATAGTCGGACTTGGTTTAAAATGAATACCAAGCATTTGAGAATAGAAAAGAAGCGAGCGAGAAATAGGAAGTCTTAGAGTAAAGGTAGGAACTTTATGAGCATTGATACTAACGAGGATAATGATACTTCCTTTTGAAAACAAATACTTATTGAAAAAAATATTTCATGGAGAGAATTTTTATTGAGGATATCTGTGAGATTAAATCTGGAAAAAGATATTTATGAAAGAGAACGTATTAGTGGTAATACTCCATATGTTACTGCTACCGCTACTAATAATGGTATCGGTTACTTTATTTCTAATATGAATACTACACTACAAGAAAAATGTATATCGGTTAATCGTAACGGTTCGGTCGGATATTCATTTTATCATTCGTACCCCGCACTTTTCGGAAATGATACGAGGAAATTAATTCCAAAATACAACAATGACCACGTAGCTAAATTCATCTCGTTTATGATTTCTAGTCAAAAAAAGAAAAAATATAGCTATGGTTATAAAATGGGAATAATTAACAAGAGTAATTTAAGTCAAGAAACCTTGCTATAACTGACTTTTAGAAATTATATATAGATTAAAATAGTTAAAACACTTTTGGATTGTCTCCAAAGTGTTTCCAAAAAGACTCTATCAAAAATTATTGATGGGGTCTTTTTATTAAAAATCTTTGATTTCTTACCTTATCTACACTAAAATATAAATATAAAAATAGATAATCGAGAATAATACATTCAACAAAAATTTTTATCAAAATAGCAACATTTCAATTTCTTGTCACAACTTGTATGATATTTATTGGCTGTGTTATAATTAAATGGAATTATAATTTTAAGAGGAAAAATAACATGGACTTAATAATTAAAAATAATAGACAAGAAAGAAAAGAAATAATATCAAAAGAGGTCCTTTACGACCTTCCTGAATGGTTTGGTCTACCTGAAAGTACAGAAGAGTATATTAAAGATTCACAAGATAAACCGTTTTGGGCTTGCTATGCAGATAATGAAGTTGCAGGTTTTATCGTATTAAACGCAACAAGTAAGGATACTGCAGATATTTTTGTAATGGGTATAAAGAAAAATTTCATAGAATGGGAATTGGAACAAAAACTAAATACAGAATTCGAAAATATGGCAAAAACTCTTGGATATTCTTACTCGCAGGTGAAAACTGTAAAAATGGGACACTACAAAGAATATGATATTACTAATGAATTCTATATCGCAATGGGTTATAAAGAATTAGAATGTTTCCCTACCTTATGGGACGAATGGAATCCATGTCAAATATATATTAAATATTTAGGGGAATAATACTTCAATAATGTTTTATTTATAAAATAAAATATTTTAGTATCTAAAAAGCTCGATGAGTAAGAATAAAAGTAGTATATTCACCAAGAAACTCGATATAGTTTACTTTTTAAAAAACTAAATACAAGATAAATACAAATTTATACCCTGCCATTTTTTCTCCACCAATAATTTTTGGTGGGGTCTTTTTATTAAAAATCTTTGATTTCCTACCTTATCTATGCTAAAATATAAATATAAAAAAGAGAGCCGTTTTAAAAGACGGCCGCTCAGTTATTTAGTTAAATTATAACCATCTTAACCGACCAAAGTTTAAAGATGGTTATTTTTATTGTTTTTTTAACGCTACAATACATGCACTAACTACTGAAACAATCAATAGATTTATTCCAATAATCGTCTGTACAATTTCATAAGCTGATAAAAATCATTGCAATTAAATTATATTTATGATAAAATTAAATTATAAAAAGAGAGAGCCGTTTTAAAGACGGTGGCTCGAATATGTAATTATTAAATAACTATCTTACCCTAAGCCAAAAGCGTAAAGATGGTTATTTTTATTGTCTTTTTTCAATGCTACAATACATGCACTAACTACTGAAACAATCAATAGATTTATTCCAATAATTGTCTGTACAATTTCGTAAGCTGACAACTTGCTACTCCTTTCTTCAAGATTTTAGTGTATGCGAGCATAGCACCATCCCCTTTCACATTGAAGTAGCCACCATCTTTATCAGAAGTTTTACACTCCCTAACTCTCTCTCCAGTTTTGATTATATCAAATTAAATTATCATAATCAACTATTTATAAATACTAATATATCAACACTTTTTACTAAATAATTATACTTTTTATACCCTGCCATTTCCCCTGCCAAAACAAAAAATTAGTTTCAAAAACACTATAATATCAATAGTTAAGATTATATTTTGTTACATTTGAGTGGAAATAATGCGGTGTAACTTAGAATTATTAGAGTATAACGACGACATAATTCTTAGATACAGCGTATGCAACAAGAACTTTAATCTTAACGAGCAACGCGAGGAAAAAGATTATTAGTTCTAACTGCTAACATAGTGAGATATATAAAACCCCTAATTTATAAGGGGTTTATTTTTAGTTATAACTAAAAAGGTAACTTAACCTAAGAAACCCTATTTTAATAGCATTTATAAAGTTATATATAGACTAAAAACAATAAAAACACTTTTGGATTGTCTCCAAAGTGATCTCAAAAAGCCCACCGAAATTGTCGGTGGGCTTTTTATAAATAAAATCATTAAATATATTTAATGATTTTATTTATAAAGCCGATCTTTAAAAAACTCGACTGTAATTTTAAAAATTTGTTGTATATAAAGACTAAATATTTTTTTGTGAGCGTTTTCTTTGACTTTGAACATTTATTAATATACAGTAATAGTAGATAGATATTTACTTATTATGTCTAATTCTAACGACTAAGATAATAAATGTCTAAATAAACGGGAAAGGAGTAAAAATATGATTTGGTCAATTATTGTAGGAGGGTTTATAGGTTTTATTGCAGGAGGGATTACTAAAAAAGGTGGAGCAATGGGTATCATTGCAAACATCATTGCAGGATTAGTAGGTTCTTCTGTGGGACAAGCACTATTTGGTTCATGGGGACCTAAGTTAGCTGGAATGGCATTAGTTCCTTCTATCCTAGGTGCAGTTATTGTTATTGTTGTTGTATCATTCTTTTTGGTAAAAAGAATAAATAGCCTTTTCAAAAAAATAGTACGATTTAAAAATTAATTAAATAGGTTGTTTTAGTATATCACTAATCATACTAATTACCGTTTTTAAACTACTATTTTTATGTGAAAGGAGGTATTTTACATGGTGCTAACGCCAGATTCTAGTATATCGGCAGGAAAAAAATAAACATTTATCTAAAGTTGATGAAAAATCAGATGAAGAAATCAAAGAAATTGCCGATGAAGCGAGAGAAGCAGTAAAAATGCTATAGAAGAAGTAAAAGAAATATTTGGTTATAACAAAGAATAACTTTTATAACAGGAGGTATTATTATGTCAATAGAAGAAAAATTTGGATCAAGCTAAAGGATCAGTTAAAGAAGGTGTAGGAAAATTAACTGGTGATGAAAAACTAGAAAAAGAAGGAACTGCAGAAAAAGTTACTTCAAAAGTTAAAGAGGTTATCGTAGATGCTAAAGATACTGTAGAAGGCGCTATCGAAGGCGTTAAAAATATAGTTAAAAAGACAAAGAATAATTCTTAAAATAATTTATTTACCTTTCACAACTTAAAATAAGCCCTATTTATCGTATAACTATAAAAAGCGTTATATAGAATATAGGGCTTATTTATTTTTCATATTACCAAAAAGATAAGAAGAACGTATATTAATAAAAATTGATTCCCTTAACAAATGACACCATGTCACATGGAGGAAAAATTCCTAAAGAAGTTTTTATAATCTCACAAAGGAAAAACAAGAAAAATAATTTTTGTATTTAAAGAAGGTTCAAAGCCAGCCATTTCAAAAGGTAAACGTTAAAGAAATAGTTGAAAAAGCAGGAATAACTAGAGGTAGCTTTTTATCAATATTTTGAAAAACTTGGAAGATGCCTATTTTACAATTCTTGATAAAGAAACTGTTGTTATTCATAAATTATTTATGAAAAATGTTTTTTTGTTGAAAAATAAAAAAATTTGAGGGTAATATTATAAGTTTTGATTTATTTATTTTTGAACGAAGAAAAAGACATAAAAACTTCTCTAGATGTATTTAATTACTATGATGAATTTCCAAAGTATAAGGAAAATAAAGACTATAATTCTTTACATGGCTGCTCTGATATAATAGTTACTTGGACGAAAAAAATGTTCGAAAAATTTCAATGAATGGAGAATATGCCTTATCTGATGAAATTGCCTATGCATCTGAAAATACAGAGAATCATTTAACAGATTACAGCTTTGGGGAAAATGGAGTACATTGTGCATTTTGCATACAATGTGGCAACTGAAGTATTAAAAATTTTTTAAAAAACACTGCCGAACAATATGGTATAGGAGTTTATAATCTAGCTACTGGCGAGATTTTTGTAAAAATCTTGACATATTAAAATATAGTACCGAAAGTATAGGAGATACTTTTTATACGATTGGAAGACTATTGAAAAATTCTATTGCTACTCTTGATAACCCAGAAAGAGGTATAATAAAAGATCGATTTACCTTTATTACCATCTGGTTTGAAAATGATAACACAGCCCTCAGAAAGTAATTATATTCAATGCATACCAAATTATGTACCAAATGGTCTGCCTCGTCTATTCAATAAAGATACATCCCATAACATTTCTGGCTACTTTTTGAAATAGCAAAAGATGATGCACTCTACCAAACACTTGTTCAAGACAAGAACGAATTAAAAATCCTTATAAAAAATTGGTGCATAGAAAGAAAAAGAACCCGATATAAACACATACAAAAATTTTTAGATTTATAATAAATCCGGGACATTTACCATGTCCCGGATTTTACTAAAATCGATTTATTACTATTGTAATTAACAAATAGCTATTTCTATTATTTTCTCTAAATCAAGAAAGATTATCGAGCATCTTTAGTGCGATATAAGAAGATAGATAATGCTGCAAGTACAAGTCCTAAAAAGGCTAGGTAATACTGGTGAATCAGTAGCCCCTGTATTTGGTAATGTTTTTTTAGGTTCTGGATCGTTTTGAACCATCAGGAGTTTTCTGTTGCTGGTTTGTCTGGTTTGTTATATTTATTTGTAAACGTCACATTATCTCCTGTAACTTTCGCTTCAAGTTGTCCACCTTTATCAGTAACTGTTACTTTTACTGTATGTTTTTCTTTTATCATACTCAATATCTGCTTCATCTCCCGCTTTTTCTGTTAGAGTATATTCATATTCTCCTGCTTTTGTATACTCTACATCGAAAGCAATTGATCCATCTGCTTTGTTTTTAGCTGTTCCTATTACTTTTAGTTCCTTCTTTTTAGTTCAAAACTCATATTTGTCTGCTTCTAAAAGCTTTTTACCTAATACTTTTTAGCTGTAATAGTTGCTTTGTTGCAGCTGCTTTATATGTGTTTGTAAATGTTAGTTGTTACCTGTTACTGCCGCTACTAATTTACCTTGCCCATTGTCAGTAACTTCTACTTTTACTTCACGAGGAGTTTCATCGTACGTAACCCCACCTTCTGTTCCTTTTTTCTCTGTTAGAGTATATGTATGCACTCCTGCTTCTGTATATGTAATATCTTCGAAAGTAACTGTTCCGTCTGCTTTGTTTTTAGCTGTTCCTACTACTTTAGCACCTTCTTTTAGTTCAAATTCAAATTGATCATCTTTTAATGTGCTTCCGTTTAGTACTTTTGTTGCTGTAATAGTTGCTTTTGTTTCAGCTGCTTTATAGGTATTTGTGAATGCTGGGTTATTTCCTGTTACTGCCGCTACTAATTTACCTTGTCCATTGTCAGTAACTTCTACTTTTACTTCGTGAGAAGTTTTATCGTACGTAACCCCACCTTCTGTTCCTTCTTTCTCTGTTAGAGTATATGTATGCACTCCTGCTTCTGTATATGTAATATCTTCGAAAGTAACTGTTCCGTCTGCTTTGTTTTTAGCTGTTCCTACTACTTTAGCACCTTCTTTTAGTTCAAATTCAAATTGATCATCTTTTAATGTGCTTCCGTTTAGTACTTTTGTTGCTGTAATAGTTGCTTTTGTTTCAGCTGCTTTATAGGTATTTGTGAATGCTGGGTTATTTCCTGTTACTGCCTACTAATTTACCTTGTCCATTGTCAGTAACTTCTACTTTTACTTCGTGAGAAGTTTTATCGTACGTAACCCCACCTTCTGTTCCTTCTTTCTCTGTTAGAGTATATGTATGCACTCCTGCTTCTGTATATGTAATATCTTCGAAAGTAATTGTTCCGTCTGCTTTGTTTTTAGCTGTTCCTACTACTTTAGCACCCTCTTTTAGTTCAAATTCAAATTGATCATCTTTTTAATGTGCTTCCGTTTAGTGCTTTTGTTGCTGTAATACTTGCTTTTGTTGGTTTTGCTGTATAAACGTTTACAAAAGTTAGGTTGTCTAACCCTGTCACTGTTGCTACTAATTTACCTTCACCATTATCTTTTACATCTACTGTAACTTCATAAGCATTAGGGTCATCTGCTCCATCATCCCTCTGTTCCTGCTTTTTCTGTAATAGTGTAAGTGTGTTTCCCTACTTTTATATGTAATTACTGGGAATGTAATTTTTCCTGCTGCATCATTCTTAGCTGTGCTAACAAGTGCACCATTTTCTTTTAATTCGAATTCATACTTCTCTGCTTCTAGTACTTTGTTTTTCAGTACTTTTGTTCCTTCTAGTTGAACTGTTGTTTCAGCTGCTTTATAAGTATTTTTGAATTCTTTATTATCATATTTTACACTTGCCATTTTTAACACCGTAAACATCTTCTACAGTAACTGTTGCGTTGATAGTTTTAGTGTCATAAGTGTATCCACCTTTTTACCATCTACTTCTTTTGATTTGGTAATTAAAATGTTCCTGTTTTTGAGAACTTAACAGCTGGGAATTTTACTTTCCTTTAGCGTCGTTCTTCGCTTCTTGCACAGTTCCATCTGGTGCAATTAATTGGAAAAGTGAAAGCATCTGCTTCTAGAGCTTTACCTTCAAGTTTTTTAGTTACCTCAAATACAACTTCATCTGATTTACCACCTGCTCCAATACCTTCTGTTGTAGTCAATGGCGCAAAACCTGGTATATCAAAAATCCCCTCGATCTGTTGTAGCTTTAGCATTGTTGAACGCTTTTTAGTAGCATTATCAACAGGCGCTGTTAAACGAGTTTTATACATTACATATAAACCTTTGTTGTCTAGCGTACCACCGTTTGGTCTAATGCTAAAATGATTTGGATCTGTTACAGTTACATCCGTTTTTGCTAATGGTGGATGTGCTTCATCTTTATTCCATTCAGTGAAATAGTATCCTGTAATATCACTAGCTAATACTTGTCCTTCTGGGATAGTATCTGCTATATTAACATTTGTAAGTTGTCTTGCATAACGGTTAATACGAATACGCCAGTTTACATAGTTAGAGTCACTTGAGTCTTGAACTCCCCATTTTGTAAAATCCTGTTTGGGTCATCATCTGGAACAATACGAGTTAGAGTATAGTTTCCAGCTCCAGGGAAAGTAATGTTATATGGTTTATCTTTAACTACACTATCTGCCCATACAACAGTAAATAAAGCTGTAATTTTTTTACCTTCTGGCATCTTAGCAAAGTAGTCTTGATTTGTTACTGTAACTGTTGCCGTATTAGTTGCTTTATTTGTTGTTAATTTCGCGATTACTGTTCCATCTGCTGCGCTCAAATCAGTTGTTGAATCTTGTTCGATTTTAAACTCGTTTGGCACTTGGTAAACCATATAATCTCCATTTTGTAATACTACGTCATCTGGGAAAGTATATGTTGGTGATATATAGAATTTTTCCTTCCCCATATTTTGCATTATTTACAACTGGATTATTATTGATTTTCACAGTCGCTGTCATGTTATATTTGTTTGCTGGTAATTCTGCTGCTTTTACGGTATTACCAGTTTTTAAAAATGGTACAAATACTGATAATACTAACAGAACTGCCATAAATACATGAACATATTTTTGTAATATTTTTCACTACATTATCCTCCTTAAATATTTAGGCATAAATCCTTACTTTATATTATATATATTCTTTTATAATTTTTCAAGAATTTAATTCTGATTTTTCCATTTTTATAATATAAAAATATATATCATTATCTTATTATAACATGACAAAAACCTATTCTTGTAGTATAAATCAACAAAGAAATTATTATTTAATTTTCAGAAAAATATCTCATACTAATTTTTCTCCAATTTTTCTGCTAAATAATAATTAAAAAAATATTTTTATTTTAGCAACCACATTCATCACTATTACTCTAATAATCACATATTTTAAAAAGTATTATTTACTCTAATAAACATAAAAAGAGAGAATAAAGAATTCTCTCTTTTATTTTATCATCACTGTAAGTAGCAAATAGTTTTCTCTCTAGGTTAAAACCAAAATTAATTATTATTTCTAGCGATATAGGAATGCAGATACTCCTATAAGCACAAGTCCTAAAAGTCCAGGTAATACTGGTGAATCAGTAGCCCTGTATTTGGTAATGTTTTTTTAGGTTCTGGATCATTTGAACCATCAGGAGTTTCTGTTGCTGGTTTGTCTGGTTTGTTATATTTATTTGTAAACGTCACATTATCTCCTGTAACTTTTGCTTCAAGTTGACCACCATTGTCAGTAACTTCTACTTTTACGTCATAAGAAGCATCATCATAAGTATACCCGCCTTTTTCCTTCATTTACTTCGGTCAGTTTATAATTATGAGTCCCTGCTTCTTTTATATTCTATATTGAAAGTAACTGTTCCATCTGCTTTGTTTTTTTAGCTGTTCCTACTACTTTAGTTCCTTCTTTTACTACAAAGGTGAATTCGTTATCTTCTAAGTTTTTACCAGCTAATTCTTTTTTAGCATTGATAGTTGCTTTTGTTGGTTTTGGTGTATAAACATTTACAAAAGTTAGGTTGTCTAACCCTGTCACTGTTGCTACTAATTTACCTTCGCCATTATCTTTTACATCTACTGTAACTTCATAAGCATTAGGGTCATATGCTACTCCATCATCCCCTGATCCCTGCTTTTTTTCTGTAATAGTGTAAGTGTGTTTCCCTGCTTTATATGTAATTACTGGAGATGTAATTTTTCCTGCTGCATCATTCTTAGCTGTGCTAACAAGCGCACCATTTTCTTTTTAATTCAAATTCATACTTCTCTGCTTCTAGTACTTTATTTTTCAGTACTTTTGTCGCTTCTAATTGAACTGTTGTTTCAGCTGCTTTATAAGTATTTTTGAATTCTTTATTATCATATTTTTACACTTGCTGTCTTAACTCCATACACATCTGTTACTGTAACTGTTGCGTTGATAGTTTTAGTGTCATAAGTGTATCCACCTTTTACCATCTACTTCTTTGATTTGGTATTTAAATGTTCCTGTTTTTGAGAACTTAACAGCTGGGAATTTTACTTTCCTTTAGCGTCGTTCTTCGCTTCTTGTACAGTTCCATCTGGTGCGATTAATTGGAAAGTGAAAGCATCTGCTTCTAGAGCTTTACCTTCAAGTTTTTTAGTTACCTCAAATACAACTTCATCTGATTTACCACCTGCTCCAATACCTTCTGTTGTAGTTAATGGTGCAAAACCTGGTACATCAAAAACACCTTGATCAGTTGTAACTTTAGCATTGTTAAATACTTTTTTAGTTGTGTTGTCAACAGGTGCTGTTAAACGTGTTTTATATAAAATATAAAGCCCTTGTCCGTCTAATTTACCATTACCATTCGGATTGATTGAGAAATGATTTTGATCTGTTACAGTTACATGTGCTGCATCTAACTTAGGATGAGCTTCTGGTTTATTCCATCCAGTGAAATAGTATCCTGTAATATCACTAGCTAATACTTGTCCTTCTGGGATAGTATCTGCTATATTAACATTTGTAAGTTGTTTTGCATAACGGTTAATACGGATACGCCAGTTTACATAGTTAGGGTCACTTGAGTCTTGAACTCCCCATTTTGTAAATCCTGTTGGATCTTCATCTGGTACAATACGAGTTAAATTATAAACTCCCGCACCAGGAATCGTAATTTTGTATGGAGTATCTAACTTAACACTATCTGCCCATACAACAGTAAATAAAGCTGTAATTTTTATCTTCTGGCAAGTTAGCAAAGTAATCTTGATTTGTTACTGTGACTTTTGCCGTATTAGTTGCTTTATTTGTTGTTAATTGTGCAATTACTGTTCCGTCTTCCGCTCTCAAATCAGTTGTTAAATCTTGTTCGATTTTAAACTCGTTTGGAACTTGGTAAACCATATAGTCTCCATTTTTTTAGCACTACATCATCTGGGGAAACTATACGTTGGTTGTAGATAAAATTTACCTTCCCTCATATTTTGCATTATCAACTAATTTATTATTATTGATTGTTGGAACGGTTGTCATAGTATATTTATTTGCTGGTAATTCTGCTGCTTTTGCTGTATTCTCAGTTTTTAAAAATGGTACAAATACTGATAATACTAACAGAACTGCCATAAATACATGAACATATTTTTGTAATATTTTTTTCACTACATTATCCTCCTTAAATATTTAGGTATAAATCTTACTTTATATTATATATATTCTTTTATAATTTTGCAAGAGTTTGCTTTTTATAATACAGCTTTTAACCTATAAATTGCTTTAATATTAAGCATATATAGAAATAATTAACACTCTTTATTTTCCAAAAATATATTGAATTTTTACTAATTAAATAACAAAAATAACAGAAAATATAGTGAATAATACCTACTACTTTCGAAAAATATAAGTATAAGTAATTAACTATAAAAATTAATAGCGCAGTGGCCATTTTACCATTACGCTACTAAACTTTTGATTCTAGTCTTAAAGATAAATTAGCTGCTATCTATTGAATACACTTAAATCATCTCTTATTTTACATTACATGCAAGTTATCAATTTTATTAGAAATTTTAAAATCGTTAATAAACTATTAAAATAAAGAATTTACATATATTTTTAATTATATTTTACACTTTCAACATAATATTTAGATTTTTGCTTTCACCTTGATAATCTTTGTTGTTAAGTTTTATAGTTATAGTCGAAATATTTGTCTTAGTCATTGCATCAAGGACATTTATTTTTATACTATCTCCTTCTACTTTCCACTTTTCTTTTGCTTCAACTTCTTGTGGATATTTATTTGTTAAAAGGCATTCCAACAAAGACAATTTTATCATCACCTTTATAATAATGTATTTCATTTTTTTGTTGGATACAATGGCGATTTTACTGCTTCAACTTCATATTCGTTAAAATTTGGTCCTTTTAATAAACCTAACGCCTCATTCATAATATAAGTTTTATCTGAATATTCATTGATAACATCTAGATAATCTTCTTTCGAAATAGTAAACAGTTCATCTCCATTAGGCGATTTTGATTTTTAACTCTGTCTTGAGTAATCCAAGCTAATAAATTAGTTTGTTCTTTTTAATCTTGATAAATCATTGCCTGAAACTGCCACTTTATTTATTAGCTTTTCTGCTTCTTTTTAAGTCGTGAGCAGCTTTTTGTTCTTGTTTCTTTTCTTCTTTTGGAACATCTTTTTGTTCTGAGTTATTTTTCATTTTTCTTTTATTGGCTTCTTTTTGCTGCACATCCTGTTATAACCAATGCACCTGCTGCAAGAACCATAAGTAATTTCTTATTCATATCTAAATTCTCCTTTATCAATAAAAGTAAGATATTTTATTGATTATTCTTTTTCTTTGACATTATTATACCACATTTTCTCTAAATTAAAAAATAACACTCAGAATAATTAACTTTCTGAGTGTTATTGTATATATTTTGATTAAATTACTTTTACCTTATCTCATACCTTTATCGTAAGGAACTCCAAGCGCTTCTGGTGTAGAAGTTTTCTTAGAGAAGACGATAAGTGCGATAATTGTCGCTACGAATGGGAACATATTCCAGAATGATACTGGAATTGAAAGATCTGGTGCAAGAATAGATGCTTTCTCTGCGAATACTTTTGTTCCTCCGAAGAATAACGCTGCAAATGTAATTGTAATTGGGTTATATTTTACCAAAGATTAAGGCTGCTAATGCCAAGTAACCAAAACCGTATACTGTAATTGCCGCGTTAAATCCTTGGCTAAATGTAGTTGCAATAATTGCACCTGCAAGTCCTGCTAAACATCCAGAGATAAATACCCCAATGTAACGATATTTAAATACGTTTAATCCTAACGAATCACTCGCTTGAGGATTTTTCCCCAACAGAACGAAGTCTAAGTCCAAATGGACGTTTGTAAATAATATAGTAAGTAAGTGCTACTAATACTATTGCTATAATAATCGTTGGATATACTGTAAATTTACCAAAAACTGTATATCTAGGGAATCCACTTGCTAATAATAATTCGTAAGTCCCATTGAAATGGTTAACTAAGAATAATGCAATAGCTGGTGTAATTAAGTTAATCGCTGTACCTGAGATAACTTGGTCAGCTTTTAAGTTAATACTGATAAATGCATGAATAAGTGAAAGTAGTCCTCCACATATTGTCGCAGCTAGTAAACATATAACCAATTGAAACATGGTTGGCGCGCCTTCGAATGCTGTTAAAGCTATGAAAGAAGCAACAAATGAACCGAAAATTACAAAACCGTCAAGTGCAATATTAACAACCCCACTCTTTTCAGAATAGAAACCACCAATGGCTGCTATTAGAATAGGTACTGTATATTGTAACATTGAGTCTAATAGTGATAATACTGTATCCATTTATTTATCTCCTTTCTTTTTACTAACTAGTTTATCTAGTAATTTGCTATCAAAAATAGCTTTCGCTGCAACGAATAATACGATTAATCCGATTAAGATGTTCGCGATATCTTTTGGAATACCGATAAACGCTAATTGTGGAGTAAGAACTCCTAGGAATCCGAATAATAATGCTCCTAAGAATGAACCTAGTGCTGTATTTGCTCCGATAAGTGCAACCGCGATACCCATGTATCCAAACCCTTGGAATGTAGACCCTGCAACTACTTGACCAACAGGTCCCATATTGTAAAGCGTCCTCCAAGTCCAGCAAATGCTCCTGAAATAGCCATTGAAAGAATAGTGTTTCTATTAACTTTCATACCAACAAATCTAGATGCTGATGGGTTAAATCCTACTGAACGAAGCTCATAACCGAATACTGTTTTTTCCATAACGATATAGAATATAATAACCGCAAAAAATAGCTAAGAATAAATCCGTTCCTAAACGGTGGTTATTGAAAAATACCTTCTATCAAATCATTTTTAAATATCCTGAACCGTCACTTGCAACAAGTGGTTGAGATATAATATCATTATTTCCACGAATAAATTTTGGCACTGCGAATTGAACAAAGTATAAAGCTGTGTAGTTTAACATAATTGTTACAACTACTTCACTAATATTGAATCTAGCTTTTAAATACCCTGCAATAGCTGCCCAAAGTCCACCAACAATAATACCTGCTAAGATACTTGCTACTAAGACTACATAAAAGTTCATACCTTGCATTTTGATGGCAACAATACCTGCAAAAAGTCCACCCATAATGAATTGTCCTTCTGCTCCTATATTGAATAACCCTGTTCTAAATGCAAAGGCTACTGACAACCCTGTACAAATTAACGGAATTGTCGATACAAAAATTTCAGCTATACTATTAGAGTCAGTGAAAATATCACCCATAACTCCTAATACGTCTCCTGGTGCTGCTCCTATTGCTGAAATAAGAATTGCTCCAATTATAAATGAAGCTAATATTGGTAGCACCGCATTAGTTAAAACTTTCTTTAACATAGGTTCTCCTCTCTACTTCTTAACCCCTGCCATAAGCAGACCAAGTTGTTCTTTTGTTACATTCTCATCATTATCTACAACATCGATAATATTACCGTTGTGAATAACTGCTATTCTATCTGATAAAGTTAAAATTTCATCTAAGTCAAATGAAATTAATAGAACACTATTACCTTTATCACGGTAATCAATTAACATTTTATGAATACCATTAATAGCCCCTACGTCAAGACCACGAGTTGGTTGAGTAGTCACTAATAGTTTAGGGTCAAGTTCTAATGCGCGCCCGATAATAAGTTTTTGTTGGTTACCACCACTCATGCTTCGTGCAGAAATCTTCTCATCACCAGCTTTACGAACATCATATTTTTCACAAATTTCTTTTGCAAATTTAGAAATTACAGGCTTTTTAAAGGAATCCATTTTTAGAAAACTTCTCTGTGTAGTAATTTTCTAATACTGAATTTTCTTCAACGCTGAAATCTAACACTAATCCATCTTTTATGTCTATCTTCTGCAATAATTTTCAAGACCTAATTCTTTTACGTTTTTGCTGTAGAAATTCCATGTAAATCTTTTTCCATCAAAGATAATTTTTACCTTGTGTTTCTTTAAGTAAAGCATTCAGCACTTCAACAAATTGTTGTTGTCCATTACCATCAACTCCAGCAATACCTAAGATTTCTCTTTCATGTACGTCAAAGATTGAAGTCATGTAAGATATTTTTGTTTTTCTTGAGTATCTGCATAAATACCTGATACTTCTAGTATTTTTTTCTTCCCTTCACGAGAACGTTCATACTTGATTATTTCTAAGTCTTTACCAATCATAAGGCTTGCTAATTTTTCTTTAGTTGTTTCTGCAACTTCTACTGTTCCAAAATATTCTCCACGACGAATAATACTGCAACGATTAGCTACTGCCATAATCTCATTAAGTTTGTGCGTAATTAACAGAATAGTTTTTCCTTCTGCTTGAAGATTTTTAGAATCGCTAAAAATTCTTCAATCTCCGCTGGTGTTAATACCGCCGTTGGTTCGTCGAAAATTAAAATGTTAGCATCTCTATATAACATTTTTAAAAATTTCAACCCTTTGTTGCATCCCTACACTTATATCTCCAACAAGGGCTTTAGGATTAACTTCTAAACCATATTTTTCTAGATAACTCTGAAATTTTATTTGCAGCAGATTCTAAATCAATTTTTCCACCTTTTACTTCTTCCATTCCTAAAATAATATTTTCAGCAACAGTAAAGTTTTTAATAAGTTTGAAGTGTTGGTGTACCATCCCAATTCCAAAGTTTATTCGCATGCTTAGGGTCTTTAATATCAACTTCTTTTCCATCTAATTTAATCACACCTGCTTCTTGATGGTACATCCCAAAAAGAACTGACATTAATGTAGATTTTCCAGCACCATTTTCTCCAAGCAAAGCATGAATTTCATTATTCTTAACCTGAATAGTAATATCTTTATTTGCGTAGAAGTCACCAAACTTTTTAGTTATGTTTTAGCATTTCTATAGCGTACATATCTTTACCTCTCTGTTAATTTCACTTATATATTATACTAGATTTTTTACGTTCTAGTATATGCGTTTTATGTTAATTTTTCATTTTGAATTTTAATACTATTTAACTATATTTCTTATGATAAATATTAATTACATCTTTCTTATTTATCATACTTAGTTTAATATCATTATCTCTTTTTCTTAGTATTAATTTAAAACAAATTTTTTATACTTACCTTACGTTTAAATAATAATCTGCGAAACTATTTTTATTTCTGAATGTATCTTTTAAAAATATACTTACCTATATTTTTGAAAAAGACCTAGTAAAACTAGGCCTTTTTCTATGACTAAACTATTAGTCTTATAGTTCTCCGTCAATATTAGCTTTATCTGTTATTTTAGCAGCTTCTGATGCTACTGTTACTTTACCTTCTTTAAGATCTTTAACAGCTGCATCGATTTTAGCTTTAATTGCATCACTTAAGTTTGGATTTTGTGCTGGAAGTCCTACACCGTCTTCTTTGATTGTGAATGTTTTAGTAGTTCCACCTTCAAATTTACCAGCTTTGATTGAATCTAAGATGTTTTTAACTGCTACGTCAATACGTTTAACAGCTGAAGTTAAGATTACAGATTTCTCTACATCTTTTCCATCTTTATCTTTAGCTTTGAATACACCTTCTGCATATTGGTCTTTGTCTACACCAACGATCCAGTGTTTAACTTCTCCGCTTTCTTTTAGATCTTTAGTAGCTCTTTCTTGAGCTTCTTTGATTGATCCACTTCCAGTTCCACCAGCTGCAACGAAGATAACGTCTGCTCCAGCGTCAAACATTGTAGCTGCTAAAGTTTTACCTTTGTTAGTATCATTGAATGAACCACTGTAGTTATAAACGATTTTGATATCTTTTTTAGCTGCTTTAGCACCTTGTACAAATCCTAAACCGAATTTGATTACCGCTGGGATTTTAGCTCCACCGATGAATCCAACTTTTCCAGTTTTTGATTGAAGAGCTGCTGCATATCCTGCTAAGTATCCTGCTTCTTGTTCAGCGAATAATACTGATTCTACGTTTTTGTTAGGTACTGATCCATCGATAAAGATGTATTTTTATCTTGGAATGAATCTGCAATTTTTGGTAACTCTTTTTCAAAGTAGAATCCAGCAAGAGAAATAACGTCTGCTGCTTTTGAAGCGTTTTGTAAGTTAGCTGCAATATCACTTTTGGTTTTTAGTTTCAATTGGATTTAAAAGCTTTACCACCATTTTTGAACCCATTCTTGAACAGCTTCTACGTTACTTTGGTTAAAACTTTTTATCTTTTGCTCCACCTTCGTCAGTTACAACTCCGATTTTTAAGTCAGATTTACTATCTGAACTAGAATTGTTGTTAGATGATTTAGAAGAACATCCAACGAAAATTAATGCTGCTGATAAAACAACTGCTATTAACGAAAATACCTTTTTCATAAATAAAAAGTCTCCTTTGTTATTATATATTTTATATTTAAAATAATACCACATTATCTTTTAAATATCAACATTTTATTTATTTTTCAAATATATTTTTAGAAAGTTCGTGTTTAGAGAGGTAAGTGTCTTTTTATTTTTATGATGTATCGTTCTTATTACCCTATAGATAACAAAAATTTTCCACATCTCTTTAAAAGCATTTTCATAACTTTTAAATTAACATTTTAGATTTCTCTTTTCCCTCATGTTTTTTTATTAAAATAAAGCCCGAACATTTAGTTGTATTATATTATTAAATAAAACGAAACTAACACAACAACGACTGTAAAATCAGCGTTTTCATCATATTATTTCTTATTATTTTTTTGAATAATTTTATAGTTCGGTTATTGAATACAATCACAAATTATAAAAATACGGAGCCACCCTATGTCCTTGACTCCGTATTTTGAAAATATTAAAAGCTCACCTTCAATGTTAGTTATTGAACCTTTTGCTTTTAATTCGTCTCCAGTGGCTACAACTTCCACTTTTTCTGATTTCAACTCTTCGATTGCTTTAGTTAATTTTCCTTTTATATCATCATTTAAATTTGGATTTTTCTTTTTGGAATGCCTACTCCATTTTCTTTAATACCAAATATATGTTTACCATTTTGGAATTTATCAGCTTTAATCTCATTTAAAATCTTAGTAACTGCTACTTCAATATTTTTTTACAGCTGATGTTAAAACAACAGATTTTTGAACTTCTTTACCGTCTTTGTCTTTTCCTTTGAAGATACCTTCTTCGTATTGGTCTTTATCTACACCAACAACCCAGTGATTAACTTCTCCACCTTTTGAGACATATCAAGAACCCCACGTTCTTTTTGCTTCTGATATTACTCCATTACCTGTGTTACCAGCCGCAACGAAAAATAACATCTGCTCCAGAATCATACATAGTTGCCGCTAATGTTTTTACCTTTGTTTGTATCTGAGAATGTTTCCACTGTAGTTGTACATAATTTTAATATCACTTTTAGCCGCTTTAGCTCCTTGAACAAATCCAATACCAAATCTTTCTACTGGTGGGATTTTTGTTCCACCGATAAATCCTACTTTTACCAGTTTTAGATTTTAATGCTGCTGCATATCCTGCTAGGTATCCTGCTTCTTGTTCTTTAAATATCAACGATGCAATATTTGGCGCTTCTACAAAAGTATCAATATATAAGAATTTTTTTGTCTTTATATTGTGCAGAAATTTTTGTAAGTTCTTTTTCAAACTCATATCCTGCAACTGAAATTATATCAGAAACTTTCGCCGCATTTTGAACATTAGATGATAAATCCGATTGTGTTTTTAGTTTCGATAACAAACTAGGATCTTTCGCTCCATTTTCTTTAACCCATGCTTGAATCGCTTCTACGTTGGCTTGGTTAAAAGCTTTTATCTTTTGCTCCACCTTCACCAGTAACAATTCCTATTTTGTATCCTTTTTGAATTGTCCGTCTTATTGTCATTCTTGCTCTTAGATGAACATCCTACAACCACAAGTGACAATGTTATTAAAATTGTTAATAGAGTGCGTAATTTTTCATAATTTTACCTCCTAAATTTATCTCTATTGAAACTACAATACCATATTCAGCAATCGATTTCAATAGTTTGTAACAATTTTTTTGAAAATATTACATTTTTCTATCATATGTGATATAATTATTAGATAAAGCATTTTTCAGGAGGAATTTTTTTATGACGTATTACAATAATATTGTTGAAACTGCAAATTATATTAAAAAGTATTTTAACGAGCCTATCGACTACGCGGTAGTTTTAGGTAGTGGTATTACACTTGAGCTAGAAGACCAACAAGAATTAGGTTATGAGGCTATCCCATTTTTCCCAGGAAATAAACGTGCTAACCATGTAAAAGGACACGCGAATAAACTTACTTTCGGAAAAATCTCTGGGAAAAATGTCCTTGTTTTAAATGGTAGACTTCACCATTACGAAGGATATAGCATGAAAGATGTCGCTTTTATGACTTATGTTGTTAAGTTTTTAGAGCCAAAGGATTATTTATTACTAATGCTTGTGGCGCTATTAATACTGATTTTAGCGAAGGAGATATTATTTGTCTTGATGACTTCATCTCACTTGTTAGCGATAATCCACTAAGAGGCGAAAATGATCCAAAACTTGGAGAAAGATTCGTTGATATGACTACTCCTTTCGATCCGTATTTAGTAGAAAAATCTTGACAATTCTGCAGAAAAAAACTAAATATCAAATTATCTAAAGGGTACTTATGGTTTCTTCCAAGGACCATACTTTGAAACTCGTGCTGAAATTAGAGCATTCAAAACTATGGGATGCGATCTTGTAGGTATGTCTACTGTTCCAGAAGTTATTGCAGCCAACCATGCCGGACTCCCCAGTAGCAGTTCTTGCTTGTATTACAAATATGGCCACAGGGGTTCAAGAAAGAAAAACATGACCATGAGCATGTACTCAAAAACAGCCCAACAAATTAGTATAAACCTTAAACAATTACTAATTGAAACACTAAAAAAACTTAAAAATAAGGAGTGTTATCTATGGAAAAACTATTTTTGAAAAAATTATTGACGGTGAAATTCCTAGCTATAAAAATTTATGAAGATGAGTATGTCTACAGCTTCTTAGATGTATTCCCAATTACAAAAGGTCACACATTAGTTATCCCAAAAAACATAGCCGTAACATTTTGATTGTGATCGCTGAAACAGCAGCAAATATCGGACGTGTTCTTCCTAAAATTGCAAATGCGGTAAAAAGAAGCTTATAATTGCGATGGTATTAATATTTTCCAAAAATAATGAAGAATATGCTGGGCAAAGTGTTTTCCACCTTCATTTCCACATAGTTCCACGTTACAAAGACAAAGATACTAACTTTGACAATTTGGAAATCGCGTGGCCGCCTCAAAAATTAGAACCTGCTGATTTTGAAAAAAATTCAAGAAAGCATAGTTAAAAATCTATAAATATAAAAAGGAGAATTTTTAAAAATTCTCCTTTTTATTATATTGCTTATTCTTATTTATTTTTCCCATCTTTTTGAAGAAAAATAGCGCTACGATTGAATCTAAAGTAGTTTTAGCTTTTCCTTTTTCCTCTTGGGCTTCTTCTTGCTCTTCGTCTTGATTTTTCTTTTACTTCTTCATAATCTTCTAATTCTTGTGCTTGAACTGCTAATTCCGCTTCTAACGCCTCTAATTCCTCATAAGTCAGTTTGTCTAGATCCAATCTATCTCCTGCTGCAGTAACTATATCTTGAGCTTCCTCTTGCGCATCTTTCGCAAATTCAGATACATCTTCTATTTTCTCTTCTACTGCATCTTGGATATCTTCAGCTTTGTCCTCAACCTCTTCTTTTACTTCATCAGCTGCGTCTTGTGTTTCTTCAAGTCACTGATTCAGCTTCTTCTTTTTACTTCTTCCACAACTGGTTCTACTTCTTCAGTTACTTCTTCCACAACTTCTTGAGCTTCTTCTACTTTTTCTTCCACTGCATCTTGGATATTTTCAACTACAGGAGCTACTTCCTCTTGAACAGCCTCTACACCCGATACTACCTCTTCCGTTGCTTCTTCTACTTTTTCTTCCACATCTTCTTGAACTTCTTCTAGTACATTATCTTCATCCGTACTTAATTCAACAAAATTATCTTCAAGTTTTTCTTCATAAGCTTTTACTTCTTCTAACTTTTCACGCGCAATATCACTTTCTTCTTGCACCACTGCGCTACCTACTGCTTCATTTACAAGCTCATTTAATTTATTCAAACCTTCTTTTGCATTTTCTTTAAGCAATTCTTTGTGTTTTTTTCTAATTCTTTTGGATTTTTTTATAATAGTACGCTCCTACCGCACTAACCGCACCTAATACTAATCCTTTGAAAATTTTACCCATTTTTCTGTCCTCCTGATTGTTATGTCAATATTGATTTTATCAGAAAAAGTATGTTGATGTAAAGAGTTTGGAGCTGTATAAAGTAGCTTATTTTACCCATTATTACTTATTAATTATTAAAAAATAAATAAGCCTTCTAAAATTTCTAGAGCTTATTTAGTATTATTATTTTAAATGTTTTACCCTTTGCTACGATTTCTTTATGGCGCCCTTTTTATCATAGGACGTGCTTGTGGATTACCTAAGTAACCACATGTTCTTTTTACAACATCACAGCTTTTTGGATCTCTATTACCACATTCCGGACATTTAAAACCTTTTTCGTCGGTTCAAACTCACCTTCAAAGTTACAGTTATAGCAACGGTCTATTGGTGTATTAGTTCCTAAATACCCTACTTTATCATAAGCAAAATCCCATACCGCTTCAAGTGCTTTTTGGATTTTTGTTTTTAACACTAGGTATTCACAATAGTGAATGAACCCTCCACTCGCATAATAAGGATAATCTTTTTCAAAGTCTAATTTTTCAAATGGTGTTGGATTTTTACGTACATCATAGTGGTAAGAGTTTGTATAGTATTCTTTATCTGTAACATTTTCCACCATACCAAATTTCTCTGTATCCATACGACAGAATCTATCTGTTAATGACTCACTTGGTGTAGAATAAATACTATACCAATAATCACCTTCGCTAGTCCATTTATCTACGCATTGTTTCATATGCTTCATAATTTCTAACGTGAAGTCTTTAGCTTCTTTATTTTTTTCCCATTCTCCACCATAGAAAACACTAGCAACTTCGTATAGGCCGATATATCCTAAAGATAATGTTGCTCTTTGTTTATCAAAAAGTTGTTTAACTCTGTCATCTGGTTTTAGACGTTTCCCAAAAGCTCCGTGCATATAAAGAATAGGTGCATTTTGAGGTTTCGCCTCTCCACATCTTTTAGCTCTGTAATCTAGAGCATCTTTACACACTTCTAAGCGCTCTTTAAAGATTTCCCAGAATAACTCTTTATCCCCATTTGATTCAAGAGCAATACGCGGTAGATTTAGAGTTACAACTCCTAGATTCATACGGCCACTCTCAACAAGTTCTCCATTTTCATCTCTCCAAGCAGGTAAGAATGAACGACAACCCATAGGTGTTTTGCAACTTCCTGTTATTTTCACTAAAGTATCGTACATAATTACGTCTGGATACATTCTTTGTGTAGCACATTCTAATGCTAATTGTTTTTACATCGTAATTAGGATCTTCTGGTTTTAAGTTTAATCCTTCTTTTATTACAAAAGATTAATTTAGGGAAAAATAGCCGTTCTTTTTCTTTTCCTAATCCTGCTATTCTAACTTTTAAAAATAGCCTTTTGTATTTCTTTTCGAAATATCCATCACCTAAACCAAATCCTAAAGATGTAAATGGTGTTTGTCCTTGAGAAGAATATAAAAGTATTTATTTCATATTCTAGTGATTGCATCGCATCATAAATATCTTTTTTAGTTTTTTCACGAGCGAATTGTTCTTGTTTTTCTTCACTTTCAATCCATTCGCTAGCCATCTTTAGATTTTTTTCATAGTTAAGTTTTGCAAAAAGGAGCAAAGCACTTCATCTATTCTATCCGCACTACATCCTCCGTATTGGCTTGATGCTACGTTTGCAATAATTTGCGCCATTTGAGCAGTAGCTGTTTGGATACTTTTCGGACTATCTACATCTGCATTACCAATTTTAAATCCTTTTGTAAGCATTTCTTTAAAAATCAATTAAACAGCAGTTTGTCAATGGTTGATACGGAGAATAATCCAAGTCATGATAATGGATTTCACCTTTTTGGTGGGCATTAGCTACGTGTTGAGGTAGCATTTTCAAACCAATCGCTTTAGCTACAATACCACTTGTTAAATCTCTATGTGTATTGAATACTAAACTATCTTTATTAGCATTCTCGTTAACAACATTTTCATCTCGATTCACTAATTTTTTTCAATTGCGACATTGATATCAAGACTACGTTCACGCTCTATATCACGCATACTACGATAGCCTACATATTCCTCATAAATAGCCTCTTCTCCCAATGTTAACAATGTGTGCTCAACGATATTTTGAAGCTCGTAAATTTTTTTATATTGTCCTTAAATCTATTTCCGATTTCTATAATAACATTATCTACGATACTATCTATATTAACACTATGTTTCTCTCCAAACACACTGTTAACAGCTTTTTCAATAGCCTTGTATATTTTATCAGCATCAAATTTTTACTATACGTCCATCTCTTTTTATAACTAATAAATTTTTCGTAAGTAAATCTAATTTTTCTGTGTATAAGAATAAAAATTACTTCTTTTGCATCTTGTTCTCCTCCTCGCTAATTCCGCTTATTTCCTTCATATATAAATAGGCTCTTGTATAAAGACGTTATAACTATTATAATATACCAAAAATAAACGCTTGTCTACATCGAATATTTCCGGGAAATTCAAAAATGTTATTATATCGCTTGTTGTGAGAATTGTGAACTTTTTGAGAATCTCTGTTTTCTCTTTTATAAGAAGAAAACATTGATAAATCAACATTTACGTTGAATAAATTTATTATCTGTACCATTTCTTTTCTATATTATTTTTACTACAGCTATCTATTAGTGTTAACCTCGCCAATTACAAGTGAAAATTAAAAAGTTCCCTGTCAGCTACACTTTTATTGAAAAAATTAAGTTTTTCTTTTTAGAAAATTAAACTACATTTTAACATTATAATTTATTATATAGTTGAGTATATAATTAAAAGCGAGAAAATATATGACACAAATAGAAACATTAACTGATCGACTTTTTCAATGAGGCTAACCAGCCTTTTATTAATAAATGAACTAGAACCTTATGTCGAGCTATTTATGCACTATGAATGCGCAATGTTAGAAATAGAAACTAAGCTAAATGTTTTTGATAAGGAGTTTTCTCTTCACGGGGAAAGTAACCCTCATCGAATCAGTTTCAACTCGTCTTAAAACACCGCTTAGTCTTATGAATAAATTAAAGCGTCTCGATTTACCGTTTGATATAGAAACTATAAAAAAATAATATTTATGATGTAGCAGGAGTACGTGTTATTTGTTCATTTAAGGATGATGTTTATAAACTTGTAGAAGCTTTAAAAACAACAGGATGATTTAACGATAATAGCGGAAAAAGATTATATTAAAAACTACAAAGACAATGGTTATCGTAGCTATCACCTTATTGTGAAAGTTCCTATATTTTTATCAGATAAAGTAGAGCATGTAGCTGTAGAAATCCAATTTCGAACAATAGCCATGGATTTTTGGGCTAGCTTAGAGCATAAGCTCCGTTACAAAAAGAACCTAAGCGAGGAAAAAGAAAGAAATTGAACGTCGACTATTACTTTTGTGCTGAAATAAGCGCTAAACTCGACAATCAAATGCAGAAAGTCAAAGAAATAATAGAAGATGATTCTCAACTTGTCTAATACATACTAACCCTAGTAGATATAGAAATCAACATTAATATATCTACTAGGTATTTTTCTATTTTAATGAATTAACTGTTAATCCTAAATTTTGTTTGATTATTAACTATATTTACTATATACTAATAAAAATATAAAAGAAATTTGTGAAAGGAGCGCCATATGAATAACACCAAAAAGTTTAATAGCAATTCTTATATGTTACTTTTCATGGGGACTTTTTTTCCAATATATTTCAAACTTCTAAAAAGCATTGACGCTTACGAAGTTTTGGCTATGCGTGTACTATGTTCATTTATTTTTATGATCTTAGTGGTCCTTTTAGCAAAAAATAAAAAAATAGCATTTCTTTAGAAATTAAAAAATATGGCAAAATAAGAAAAGCTTCTCGTTACTTGTTCTCGCTTCGTTTTTAATTACAGCAAACTGGTTAACTTATATCATAGCTGTAAATACAAACCACGTGCTAGAAGCTAGTTTTGGTTACTATCTTAATCCAATTGTCACTATAATACTCGCTGTTGTCTTTTTAAAAGAAAAAATTAACCCGTATACAGACAATTGCCTGTATCTGTGTTGGAATTTCATTATTATATTTATTTATTTCTATTGGTTCGCTTCCTTGATTTCCATCCTACTTGCCCTTACTTTCGGATTATACAGTCTGTGTAAGAAGAAAAATTATTCTTAGTCCAAAAAGCAGGTCTATTAATAGAAACAGCTATTGTTTCGCCTATAGCTATTATTTATATGCTCTATTTAGCAAGCTAAGTAATATAACATTTTACACTTCTAATAATGCTACAATAATAGCCTTACTTCTATCAGGGGCTATTACCGCTATACCTCTTATGTTGTTCGCTAAAGGCGCTGTTGACATTCCCTTTACCTTCTTGGAATATTACAGTACCTGCCCCCAACAATGCAATTTTTTTGTAGGAATATTTATTTATAACGAACCATTAAGTATTGAGAAACTAATTTCATTTATCATAATTTGGATTGCAGTAGCTGTATTCTGTTATTCCGCAGTTACGTCAATGAAAAAAACATAATTTAGCAAACAAAAAGTCACCAAAGATAATCTGATGACTTTTTGTTAGGTATTAATTACAAAAAGAAAAACGAAGTTTGATATCAAATCAAACTTCGCTTTTATTTATTTATTAAAGCTGCTTTTTTTACTAACACCTTGTCTAATCATAGAGATACCTGTTATAATAACAACCCCTATAATTACCCATGTTAATACTTCAAGTGGCATGCTCTTAACTAATGTATAAGCAACTGTTACCCCAATAATACCACCAATAGCAATAGCTATAGAACCAATTCTTGTATAGTTTCCTGCTTTAATGAATTCAGGTGAACCTATAGCCATAAGTCCAGCACAAGAACCCATCATGATTGGGAACGCTACAAGTGGGCTTAGACCTAACATGTAAACCATAGCCATACAAGGTGCATATAATCCTACACCAGCCATCATAAGAGCTCCAAGAATGAAGTTACCTACAACACCGATAATAAGTTTAATACCTGTTAATCCTACAGCTTCGTTACCAGCTCCAAGAGCTTTTAACCATCCAAGTTGTCCTGACATCATTAGGAATGCTGTTACGATTAAACACACACCCATAACAAGTTGGATTTTTTTCTCAGGAAGTTTGTTTACTATTCTTGCTCCTACTAACGCACCTACGATTGCTGCTGCGATCATAGAGAATAGTGTAACACCTTCTACTTTTACCCCTGTTAAGAATAAAGCCGCTTCCATTAATACTGGAATTGTGTGGGCAACATTCAATGTACCAGGAATCTTTTTATCAGTATCTAAAAATTTAGTAATTTTTAAAGAATAATGTTGTTGGTGCGAAGCTTCAATCCCTAATGTGTCGAAGAAGTCAGTCACTAACCCGATAAAGAATCCGATAACTGGATTTTCTTTTCCTAAATCATCTTTTATGTTTTACGATATCCATAATGAATGAAACTAAGAAGAATACTCCTGCTGCCCCTAATATAGCTAATAATACTGTCAATAAGTTCATAATTTTTCTACACTCCTATCCTAATAAGAATCCATAAGTTAATTCATCGTCTGGATCGTAAACATAGTTACTAAATCCTAAAATATATCCAGAACCTGTGATTTCAGGGATGATTGCATCATATCCCGCTAATTTTCTCTCTTCAACTATTCTACCTTTAAATAAAGTACCTAAGATACTTTCATATACGAATGGTTCACCTGGTTTAAGTTCACCTTTAGCATATAATGTAGCTAATTTTTGCAGATGTACCTGTTCCACATGGAGAACGGTCGATGTTTCCATCTCCGAATACTACTACGTTTTTATAAGTAGCTTCTGGATGAGAAGGTTTGTCATAAATTTCAACTAAGTCTACAGTTTTAATATGTTCTAAAGTTGGGTGTTGAATTTCGATGTTAGCATTAACTGCTTCACGAATTTTTAGTCCTACTTCTTTTAGTTTAGAAGCATTTTCTGGTTTAACTTCTAATCCTAATTGATCTGCAGAGATAATACAGAAGAAGCTTCCTCCAAATGAAATATCAAATTTGATATGTCCGATTCCTTCTACATCTAATTCTACATCGCGTTTGTATAAGAATGATTCAACGTTTTTGAATGAAACTTCTTTTACTTTAGCTCCGTTATCTTTTAACTTAGCTGTTGCATAAATAAGTCCAGCTGGTGTTTCTACTACTACTTCTTTTTCAGTAGCACCTTCTTCTACATCAACCATACCAGTTTCTACAGCTGCAGTTACTGCCGCGATAGTATTGTGTCCACACATATTTAAGTAGCCACCAGTATCCATGAATACTAATCCAAAAATCAGCTTCCTCTTTTTGTTGGAGGTAATAGGAATGCTCCGAACATATCTTGGTGTCCACGTGGTTCAAACATAACAGACTTACGAACATCATCTAAGTGATCGATGAAGTATTGTTTTTCTCAACCATATCTTTACCAGGAATTTTTGGAATACCTGCAGTTACTAATCTTGCTGCTTCACCTGCTGTATGTGTATCAATAACTGAAATCATTTTATTTAGTTTCATAATTATTCACTCCTTAAATTATTTTGTTATCTTGTCTCATTTTTTTAATTTTTAACAATGCTAAGGCTTTTTCTTGCATCAGTATAATCAATATTGTTTTGGCAAACTATTTCTGTTTCTACGCCTTCTTCTGATTTATTAAAGTCTAAAAACAAATTTTGTATATTCATTTTTCTACGACAAATTTATGTTTACCCATAAATTTCAAACCAACTATTGTAATACCGCGCTCTCCTATTTCAAACATAGTATTAGCGTAGTCAACATCACTATTACCCCAACCATCTGCTGAGATTATAGCTCCATCCGTTCTCATCGCTTCTAACCAAGTAGCTGTTCTCCAACCAACTAAATGTTTTTAGTCTGTTGTCTTGGGGAGTTCCACAACTATAACCCCTTGGAAATCGATATCCGGATCTTCTGCCAAAGTATCTAATAATGGATCTCTAAAATGATGCAAACTAGTTTCTTTTGTAGATGGTCCTATACCCATAATAACACCCCTTCCTATACCATTGCTCTTATCGCACCATCACGATATTCGTTTGGTGTTAATAAGACGGGCATATTATTCATATCTATAATAGAAATACCTTTATCTATTCCACTAGGTTCAATAGGGAACAGTTGATTATCATACATCATGCCTTGTCCAGCTACCTCTTTCACTAAAAGCTACTTTTTGGTTTCCCTGGATTTTTGTTTTATTATAAAAATTCATGTACTTCATCTGCATCACGGCCACTCAAAACTTTCATAACTTCTCTGATATTTTGTAAATAAACATCTGATAGCTCGAAAATTGAGAATGCTAGTTCACGATTAAACTCAGCTTCTGGTTTTATAATAACATCAATATGGATTAAATAATCATCAGCAGCTGGTGAACCAGCCTTGTTTAAAACTAACTGTTCTTGTAGGATACCCTCTGAAGAACCAAATTCATGCATTTGTTTCCCTTCTGTGTTTGCTCCTGTAAGAATCATATAAACACCTGTCAGAGTATGTGTAATCCCTTCTCCTAAACGTCCTATAACCTTTGTCGAAATTGGTACAACGTCCATTATAGTATTAACATAAAAAATTATGTTCACGAGGGCGTATTATTTTTCACCTCTACACTCTCAAAAATATCTTTATCATATTCTATTTCTGTTGGAATAATTAACTCATTATTCTCAATTTTTACTTTTTCCTAAAAGCAACATCTTTTTATATGGAATGCTTTTATTTGTAATTTCTCACTTGACATAATCATCATCCCTTTTTATTTATTCATCTGTAATGCAACAGCACCTCTTCTGTACACTAGTACAGATATTCTTTTAAAAAAAGAAGAGGGATTTCCATCCCTCTTCGGAATTCTCTACACGTGAGCGATGTACTCAAATGGAAGAGGAACTATTTTACCTGAACTTGGTATTTTAATTAGTTGCTCTAATGTTGCTTCTAAGATTTGTGTTTGTTGCTCAACGTTATTTGGTTCTCCTGCGTTTGCTCCCATTGGTACAAGTGGAGCAACGGCTCTTGAGTACCGTTTTGACGCACTACTGAGGTAGTGCTGCTATGAGATTGTTGGAATACCTGCTTCCTCAATTGCTCTCTGCACGATCGCGGCAGTTCTGTGGCAAAGTACCTCAACCAGCAGTTAAGATAACTGCATCAACATTTTCTTCTTTTTAATTTTTTTAGCGATTGCTGGACCTGTTTCGTTAGTGAAAGCCTCTTGGTCTCCACCACCACCCATGAATCCGTAGTGGAATTCTGCTACGCTTTTAATGAAACCTTTTTTTAGCAAGTTCGTGTAATCTGTCGATTGGGAACATGCAGTTGATATCTTTGTTAGCGTCAGCGTTGTCACTATCCACCGTGAGATACCATAAGATCTGAACTGTGAGCAGTATCCGGGATTTCACGGAATGTAGTATCCCTGCTAAGTTAAATCTTTTATCTGTTTTTAAGTGAACCCCTGCAGCTGTAGCTAATGCTACTTTCATATCTTTTTAATTCTTTAGTTACTGGAGCCCAAACTGGTTTCGGTGTAATAGGTACAAAAATCTCTGATTGTAGACCTTCAAATATCGTTAATGACATTCTAATTTCTCCTTCCTACTATTTTTTTCTTCGTTGTGTTTTTCTATTTTTGTACTTCTTGTTCTAACTTTTTAGTATTAAGTATTGCATTTACATAATGTTCGTCAGGTTCTTCATTTTAATACTTCTGGATAACTTAGTAAAAGGCAACTTCTTGTCCGATTTTTTTACTGGGTATTCCGAGATTAGCATTCTCATAGGAATTTTAAATTGCCCTAGGCGTCCTTTAATATCTATCGTAACGCTGGCGTCGTTATGATCGACTATAACCCCTTCGAACACTCTTTCTGTAGATGCATATTTTAATTTTTCAATCATAACTTACTTCCTATTCTTTTAAATTTTAGTCTTCTTTTTCGTAAATTTCTTGACGTTTTTTAGATTTTGGTAACACTTGTTCGTTATCAACTAATTCTAATTTTTCGCCTGTAGTTTTTTCGATAACTTCTACGTTGTTTAATTTAACGTTTGGATTCCATTTTCTTTCAGCTTTTTTGATTGTTCCGCCACCCATTTGTGTTTTAAGCATTGCTAAAGCACGGATAGCATCTTCTTTACATAATGTATTGTTTGAAAAGAATTTCGTTTTCGATACCTTGTTTAGATTTGTTGTTATCAACCATAGCTGACATGTATTCGTTACCTACAACAAGAGCACCTTGTACTGCAGAGTAAGTCATACCAACTACTGATACTCCACGTTTACCGATTTCTTCGATGTGTGAAGCAAAGTCGATGTGGTTGTTACCAAATCCTTCAGTTGTAACGATAGCTCCATCGATATCCATAGCTTCGATAGTCATACCAACACGTTTAGATACATAGAATTTTTCTGAGTTAGCTTGAGGTGATCCAACTAGTAATACCCCTACTAAGTCGATTTCTTCGTCAGCCATAGCTTCAAGTACTAATGGTTCACGGTAGTAGTGACGAGAAGTTTCTTTAGAAGCTGGTCCGATACATGTTAATGCGTGGATACCACCGTCTAATACTTCTGTTGGAGCAAGCATAACTGGTAAGTTACCAAGGTCAACGTTTGGTTTAGCACCAAGTGTTCCTACTGGTTCAACTGGTAAGATTAAGTTATCGTGCATTGCACCTTGTCCCATGATTTCTTTAACGATTAATACTTTTTTGTTTCCTGGGTGACGATATTGTTCAATATTGATGTTTCCTACTACTAGGCTTTCATCTTCTACTTCTTTAAGAGCTTTACGGATTTCTTCAGTAATGTGGTCGAAAGCTTTGTGCGCTGCTAATGGTCCTGGACGTTCCATGTTAGCTCCTGCTTTAATTGTTACTTGACCTTTAATGAAGATTTCACCTTTATCTGGAGCACCTGGACGTCCCCACATAATGTTACGTTCTAATTCACCTTCAGAAGATCCGAATTCCCCGATTTGAACTCCGTTAGCATCAGTTCCTGTAAGAACCATTACTACACCTTTAAGTTCACGAGTGATACCATGTCCAATTTCACCTTCTTCTTTAACACAGATAGGTTGAACGTCCATGATTGTTTCACTGTAAGTGTCATATTTATCAGGAGTGATGATTTCTAATTTAACATCTTCTACTAATACTTCTGACTCTGCAGCTTCTTTACATAAATCTTCTGGAGTTCTTAATACTAAAGTAGTTCCTTTAATTTCAGTTTTTTCTCCAAATACTACTTCTTCAATTTTGTAATGTTTAGTGTGTAAGAACGGATGAATTTTTGCTTCACCTGTTTTTCTTCTTTTTGCTGCTGCAACTGGTGCGTCAGCTTTAACTTCTACTGCTTTAGCTTCTACTGCTGGTGCTGCAACTGGTGCTGCTGCTGGTGCAACTGTAGATGCTGCTTGCCCTGCAAAAAGTTGATAGAGGAATTTCGATGTTGATGTTTTCCCCTTTTCCGATTTGAAGTTTAAATACACCTGCTTGTGCTGAAGCTTGAGCTACTGGAGCTGCTGCAACTGGTGCAACTTCTGCTACTGGCGCTGCTGCAACTGGCGCTGCTTCTACAACTTCTTCTACTGCTTCTTCTGCTTTTTCTTCTCCACCTTGTACTGCATCGATAATACTTGGTGTAATTGGTATTAGAGCATCTGTTGTTTTTAATAATTTTGCACCTAATACTTGTCCGATTGTTAATGCATCATCTGGGAAAGATAATAGACCTGAATCTACTAAATCATCAAATAGTCCTGGATCTTCTAAGTTATCTGGACCAATTACGATCCCTTCCTCAGCTCTGCAACAAAAATACCGCCTTGTCGTTTAAAATGTTCTTTCGCTGTTTCTGCTGTAATTGACATTACTTCTAACCTCCAACTAAATTAATTCTTGTTATGTAATTCTAAGCTCTTATAGCTTCTATATAAATGATGGTCAGTGGCACGAAGTACATGGTCGGTACTATGATAAACTTTTTACTCCTAACCTAGGAGCTACACCTGTCACGGTGTTAGTTCAATCCTGACAAGTACCAGCAATGACTGCTTTTCGCACCATCTTTTTCATTTTTAATACTTTTTCCGCTTGTCCTGGGCAAATACCTGGTAATTCACAACGTAATCTTCCATTTTTATCAGGTTTCATACGTTTACACATTTGAACAGAAACTACTTCTGCTCCCATACCATCAGCAATTTGACGAAGACGCTCTTCTTGAGCTCCACACTCACAAATAAGTATTCCTACTTTTTCTTTTTTTCTTGTGGGTATGGCATAGCAACTAGTAAACCACCAGTTGTTTTGTTAATAGGTTCATCTTCTTTTGCTGGACGTCCTGTAAATGGTCCACCACGAACTATTTCTCCATGTGGATTAATATATCCACCTGCTCTTTCTATAAACACGCTAATTGGTAATCCAATTGGCACATCTAAGAAGATACTTGGATTTTGAACACGCCCACCAACTGTTAAATCTTTTGTCTATAAGAGGTTTATCTTCTTCAATCGCATTAACTACATGCTTAATAGTTTCAACGTTTGAGATAATTGCATTAGCCTCTAACGGCAACTGACCTGGTTGTAGAATCACACCTAATGTTTCACGTACGATAACACGCTCGTCCCCTGCTGGGTACATATTAGGTAAAATCTTAATGCTAATATTAGGCTCATCTTTACATGCTTTACCTAGTGCTAATAGTGCTTTACGATATTTTGTTTTAATAGCAATATATCCTTCTTTAGCACCTGTTAGTTCCATAATGTATTTCATACCACGAACAAGCACTTCTGGTTGTTCTTCCATAAATTTAACATTATGTCCTAAAATTGGTTCACACTCAGCTGCGTTAGCTATAAGATATCCACCAGGAATTTGTGTAGAAAACTTGATTCCAGTAGGGAATCCTGCTCCTCAACACCTACGATACCAGCATCTTTAATTTTTTTGCAGATAATCATCTGTTTTTCTAATCTCACATAATCATCAGTTTGTTCTTTATCTAGTTTCACAACTATATCCATTTCAGTTATTTCTTCAACAACTCCTGACAAACTTGCGTGAATATTAGCCCCTAATCCAGCTGGTACAGCAACAAGTTGCCCACGTTTAACATGGTCGCCCACATTAACTATTGCTTGACATGGACCACCTACGTGTTGTTTTAACGGAATGTGTATTTTTTCAACATCAAACTCTATCATTATTTTTCCTCCTTTCCTCAAAAATTCTTTACAAGCAGTAGTTCAAAACTTCTACTACATTTATTGTATAACAGTTTCACTTTTTTTGCAAAGGTTTTTAAAAATGTATTTTCTTTTTCTCTACTCTGTTCTTCTAAGCGATAAAAAAATAACACCAATATTATAAATTCAATGCTTTACCTTCACGAATAATATTATTTTGTTATTTAAAAAAATAGTATTTTTAATTGAAATATATTATCACTTAAACGCTTTATCAGCTATAGCAACTGTTTTTATACATTATCTTCAATGTTATAACATAACAACAGTATTCCTGTGTTATACTTATCTTGAATATTTACATTTTTAATAAAATGATTTATAATACTAATTGGACAAACCAAAGGAGGAAAGCGGCAGGTTGTCGCATATATTATAATGAAAAAAACTTTAAAAAAATAGGAGCGATTTTTCTTGCTTCCGGTCTTGTGTTAAGTGGGTGTTCTACAAAAGATGCCAATACAAGCCAAGGTGAAAAAGGAAATTAAAACTATTTCTTTAGATGATTTCACAAAAATTTAGGGAGCAGCAGTATCAATTTGTTGATACACGTAGCGATGAAGCATATAACGGTTTCAAAACAGATGGCATTAAAAATGGTGGACATCTTAAAAATTCTATCAATATAGCGCTTCATTTATAGGAAAAGTTAACAAAGATAAAGAAGCAAAATTTGTTAGCGATAAAGGGTTAGATAAAAAAACAAAAAAATTGTTGTTTATGATACAAACAAAGAAAAATGTAGCAAAAGTTTCTGATAAACTAGCAACACTTGGTTATGATGTCTACAAATTTGAAGACTATAAAAAAATTCGCTGATAATGATGCTAATAAGGATAATTTAATAACTTATCCTGAATATCAAAAATCTTGTTTCGCCTGAATGGGTAAAAAAAGTATTCAAGACGGCAAAACTCCTGAAACATATACAAATAAAGATAACTATTCAATCTTTGAAGTTTCATGGGGAGAAGGAGATAAAAGCAATCAACTATAAAGAACATATTAAAGGTGCATATCACTTTAATACAGATTGGATAGAAGATGGACCAGTTTGGAACTTGCGTTCTGCCGATGAAATAAAAACCAATCTTCTTAAACAAAGGAATTACTAGTGATAAAACAATAATTCTTTATTCAGATGATGCTTCAGCAGCCTTCCGTGTTAACTGGGCACTTAGATGGGCTGGAGTAAAAGATGTTCGTATTATGAATGGTAGCCTTAAAAACTGGAAAGAAGCTGGTTATAAAACTGAAACAGCAGCAAATACACCAAAAGCAGCTTCTAACTTCGGTGTAAATATCCCAGCTCATCCAGAATACAATATTTCTCGTGCTAAAGAAATGGCTGAGAAAGTAAAAAATGAAGGAATTAAACTTGTCAGTATTCGTGCTTGGGATGAACACTTAGGTAAAACTAGTGGATATGATTATATCGAAAAAGCTGGTGAACCTAAAGGGGCTATCTTCGGTTTCGCTGGTGACAATAAAGGAGATATGTCTGACTATATGGATCCAGACGGTACTTTGCGTAACCCTCAAGAAATCTACAACCTATGGAAAGGACAGGGAATTGCTGAAACAGATAAAATAGCTCTTTACTGTGGAACAGGTTGGCGTAACGCTATCCCATGGTTTTATGACTCAACTTACTGGCCGTGCTAATACATACTTCTATGATGGAGGTTGGAACGACTGGCAACTTGACAGTTCTCTTCCTGTGGATATTAACAAAGATAAAGGTTCAAAACCAGATTCTAAAAATGATTATAAATAGTAAAAATAGTACCTGCGATATTTTCGTGGGTACTATTAAAAACTCAACTTTTGCAAATGTGACAAAAGCTGGTTTTATATAATTATTCTAATTCTGCTAATTTTTTTCTTTTTAAGTAAGGTACTAAATCATCTTTTTAAAATCACTTTTTAACGCAAAGTCAATAGTAGTTTTTAACAAAGCCAATAGTTTCCCCTACATCGTAGCGTTTGCCTTCAAAGTCATAGGCATAAACATTTTCTTCTTCATTTAACATTTTGAATAGCGTCTGTAAGTTGAACTTCTCCTCCGACACCAACTTGTTTTTTTAGCTAAATGCTTGAAGATCCTGGATTAAGAACATATCGCCCCATAATAGCTAGATTCGATGGCGCTGTACCTGGAGCAGGTTTTTCTACAAAAGTTTCTACTTCGTAAAGTTTCTCATCTTGCCCTTTAGGGAGCTATAACACCATAGCGATGCGTCTGATCTTCTGGAACAGTTTGAACTCCAATAACAGAGCAACCAGTACGTTCACTTTCATCTATAAGTTGTTTTTATCGCTGGTTTTTCATCATTAATTACAATATCATCCCCAAGTAAAAACTGCAAACGGCTCATCACCTATAAAACTACGCGCAGTTAGAATTGCATCACCTAATCCTGCCATTTCTTTTTGACGAACATAGTGGATATTAGCTAATGTTGTTGGGTATTTCACTTTTTCCAACAGCTCTAATTTTTCCTTTATTTTCTAATTCTACTTCTAACTCTACGTTTCTATCGAAAATGATCTTCAATTGCTCTTTTTGTTTTCCTGTAACAATTATTATATCTTCAATCCCAGCTTTTACCGCTTCTTCTACTATATATTGAATAGTAGGTGTATCTATTATTGGTAGCATTTCTTTTGGTAATGCTTTAGTTGCTAGTAAAAAATCTCGTTCCATAACCAGCAGCTGGTATTATTGCTTTTTCTTACTTTTTTTCATATATCCACCTATATTTCTAAAATTTAACAGACTTATCATACCACGTTTTGTATATTTTTGCAAATTTCACAAGTTAATCAAACTATATTTCTAACATTATAGTTATTATTGTGCATTCTTTAATTTATTTTTAATCATTGTTATTAAAGTGTTTTTATCAAATTTAATTTTAATTCCAAACATTTTCCAAAACAGAAAAGAGCAAAAGAATATCCCTTTATCAATATTTACTATCTCGTATTCAACGCCTGAACAACTACATTAGCTGTGCGTTCTTTCCCATTTCTATAATATGTTACTTTAATAGTATCCCCTATTTTTGTTTTTCTCAAATAAGTATTTTCTTACGGATGCAACATCTTTTATTTCTTGGCCATTTATTTTAGTAATAATATCATACTTCTCTAAACCTGCTTGGGCTGCTGGAGTATTGCTTTCAACCGAACGAATAACAACACCTTGTTTTCCATTAAAGTTTAATTGAGATTGCACTGTGTCACTATCTAGTGTATTAACCGAAAACAAGTTGCACACCTAACGCTGGGCGCATAACTTTACCAGATTTCTCCAATTGTTCTGTTATTAATTTCACTTCATTAGATGGTATACCAAAACCTATCCCTTCTGCCGAAACATTATTTGATGCTTTGGCAATTTTCGATTCATTAATACCTATAAGTTTACCTTCATTATTAATCAGCGCCCCTCCACTGTTACCAGGATTAATAGCCGCATCTGTTTGGATAACCGTTTGATTCCAATCGTTAACCCCATCACCATCAATATCCATAGGTATTTGACGATTCACTGCTGAAACTATACCTTTAGTTACCGTATTTGATAAAGTTACGTCTAATGGCGATCCTATTGCAAAGGCAGTTTCCCCTACAGCTATTTTATCGCTATCTGCGAAATCCATAGTTGTTTTAACGTTATCAGCTTTGATTTTCAATACAGCAAGGTCAGTCCAAACGTCTGTACCCACTACTTCTGCAGTTACATTAGTTCCATCACTTAAAATAACCGATAATTTTTTAGCCCCATTTACTACGTGATTATTAGTTACAATGTAAGCTGTATTCCCTGATTTTTGTAAATAACCCCACTCCCACTTGATGCAGGTTTTTAAATCGCCAGAATTATTAGAATCCCTGTTACTAGAACCATATTTTGAACGTTTAGAAGAATTCTCCCCTAAAATCGAGTCTAAATTGTTATTTGAGGCACTCTGATAGTTAACGATAGACACAACAGCGTCCTTAGCTTTTGAAATAGCATTAACTGTCGTCTTTTGATTATCTTTATCTTCTTTTGTTGCTGTTACTGAAGAAGTTAAAGCTTTCCTGTCCCCATTACCGCTTGTGCTCCAAAAACACTAGTTGCACCAAGGGCGAATGCCGCAAAGACAGTTAAGAACAATTTACCGTAGTTTCTACTATCTTTTGGTTGTTGACTATCATCGAATTCAAACCTATTTTTCTCATCAAGTTCTCTATACTCCGCTTCTGTATATTCAGCATCATTATAGTTTATATCTTGAAACTCTTGTTTTATTATCATTGTTAACAAACTCTTCATTATCTATATTATTATCTGATGTATTATAATTCTCTAAATTATTATTTTTATCTTCCATTTAGTATCCCTCCGCAATTAAAGTATTTAAACGTTTAAATTATTGATAAGATTAATTTTTGTATTAAATTCTTAATTTACAATTACATATTATCAATAACAGTTTAAACAAAGTTTAAAGGAAAGTTTAAATTAACTTAATGTTTTTCATAAGACAAAAAGCAAAGAACCGTTCTTTACCTTCCAAGTTGCTCTCCACTTTTTATTATTTAAATTTGAGTGTTAAAAATTGAAAAAAATCTAACTAAATTGAATAACCCGCAAAAAACTAACAATATAATAATAAATAAATATTTTATCCACATTATAATTTAATATTATATATCCTGACATCAATATTAAAAACAAGGTTTATTATGAAAGTTAAAATAAACTTTTTAGACTGTATAATTAAAAACTAACTGGATTAAAATAAATACTGCCATAACTCCAAGTAATATCTTTATATTAATATCTGTAAAATACTTAGGAAACTTATAAACATTTCTAAAAAGAATATGTCTTAATATCCCCATTTTTCTTTTCTGAAAAATAATACCATCCGAAATCGCTACTATCAAGAAAATTTGAATAATAGTCAGCAGCACATGAATTTTTCTTGTATTTAATATTTTTAAACATTTTTCCTCTCCTTGTTTTAAATTATAGCTTAATGATATAATATACCTAATATTTATTATAGAGAAAAAGACAATTAGTTGCAATAAAAGCCATATAAGCAACTTAAAAAGGTGTTGTCGTTTAACATATATCTGTTTTTTTATTTTATTTTCTTGAAAATATATAATGAACTTATCTTATTCTCCATGCAAGACTTGTAACTATATACACTTGTATATATAAATATAAATTACTTATTTAACGAGGTTATTATGAAAATCAATAAATATTTTACTGTATTCTCAGTATTATTTCTAATTTTTTTATGTTTTTATACACATTCAATATAAATTTTTGATCTTAATCAAAAACTTAATATCGCTAATCTTCTTATGATTTTAGGGTTATTTATTTCGTTGCTTGTTGCTGGTTATCTATTTTTAATTAAAGATATAATAAAAAAAGTTCAGAACGTGAGCGTAACGGTATAGTATTAGTTCTAGTTATTTTAGGAATAATTTTTCTTCTATTATAACCCTCTTCCAAAACCAGAAAGCTTTTTTTGTTGAAATACCAAGAATAGCGTATTTTATCCTTACAATAATTATTTTTTTGCTTTTGCTATTTCTAATATTTTTGGCGCGAAAAGAACAGTTAGCTTTGTTATTTCAATATTTCTACCATTTAGCATTCAAAGTTATTTAGTAAATATTAAAGGAAATATGAATTATACTGACTACACATTATATATCGTTATATTGTTTATCGCTATCGCATTCGCTATAAACTATGCCCTAGATAGCAGAAAAAAATTAAAAACTAAACACCGAAAGTCATTTAAACAAGGGAATACCCCAAAACTTATCCAAGTTTTTGAAAGGTTATTCCCTCATATCTAGCTTTCGGTGTTTTATTATGCTTTATTCATTAAACGTTTATACTAATACTATATACTTAGCGCATATATCTGCAAAAAAATTTCTGAATATCTCCTTCTTTTAAATATTGCTCTTGCTCTTCATCTACTATATATTTCTCATCTGCTTCCATCACCATCAGCAATCTTTCAAATGTATCTGCAAATAAGCTCTCTTCTTCATTTAAAAGATAATTAAATTTTTGTTCAGCAAAAAACGGAACAAACACCTCATGAAAAGCCCCTTTACGTATACGCCCAATCAGTTTCTTATCATTCTCTGTTACAAAATAACTCCCTTGCTTCTCAACAAATTCATACGCTTTGTTATAATTTGAGAAAATCTGAAATCCTTGAGCTTCTTTATATTCTCTAAATACCGGAATTTTCAGCCCCTGCTCCTCATATAACGCCTTATCTATTATTACAAAAAAACTTCTTCTAAATCCCAAAAATTCTTTTTGCAATATAGTAAAATGCTACTCGCCAGCGACTATCATCTTTCGGAAGTCTCTTAAATGTCGCTATTTGTTCTACTAATCTTATATCTTTATCCACGCTATTTCCTCATTTCTTAATATATAATATTACTTCAATTCTATAAATGTCCCTATTCTCTTCGTTGTAGCATTGTCCAAAGCGATACGAAAAAAACTGATTGTTATCTTTTACTGTGCAGAAATTTTGCAAGTGTAATATTTTTTTATCTAGAATTCCTGCTCTTTTCAATAATCCTTTATTTATAATCCATAAATCTAAATAATACTTATCTCCATATTTTTTTATAATAATTATCTATCTTATGAACTGCAAACTTTTCTACCAGTTCATACGAAACTTCATAACTATCTCCTGATACCGAAGGTCCTATTATTACTTTAATATTTTTCTTTTTTTCACAGTTATAATCTTTTGCTAAAGTTTCTATTATTTCCTCAGCTATATTATCATAAGTTCCTCTCCAGCCAGCATGTGCCAGCGCCACAACCTCTTTTTCTTTATCGTAAAAAAACTAAAAAGGCACACAGTCTGCGGTGAAAAATAAGTAGAGGAACATTTTTTTAGGGAAGTAACTAACCCATCCGCTTTTTTTCACCATTGTTTTTCTATCGTCTATAGCCTTTATAATTCTAACATTTTGCACCATGTACTTGAGTATTGTACATTAAATTATCATAGTTAAAACTATAATCTTCGCAAAGATTTTTTTAACATCAGTAGTGTTTTTAGCATCAACTGTTCTATTAGTAAATAATATTCTTACGTTATCATCTTCTATCAAATAACCTTTAGCAACTTCCTGCATAATACAGCCTCCTATAAAAAGTTATATTCATAAACACATTCTTTCAAAATAAAACTAGAGAAATTCGATTTTATTATTTTTTTCCAGTATCGACAAAGCCTTGTTTTTCATAAAAAAATTTCGAGCATTATAATTCTCTAGAACAACCTTCAAATATATTTTATCACAAAAAAGCTAGGTTTTTCGAGCGCTTTATTTAATAATACTTTCCCTAACCCTTGTTTTTGATGAGTTGGTAAAATATTTAGAGCAAAAAAATCTCATGACTATATCCTAACTCATCATCGCGTGCTTTACCTACAATAATATCTCCAACAATACTATGCCCAGAGTTTTAAACATTGACCTCCAGTATCTTCTACAACGTAAGCCGTTATATCTTCACTAACAATAATCTTTTTCTAAATTTTTTTCGACATTTTTTTCAACTGAGAGATTAGCTAAAAAAACTCTACTGGCATAATATTATTATAAGTTGCTCTCCAAGTTGCTATATGAAGTTTTGCCATATCTTTTTGCATCAGCAGCTATCATCTTTCTTACTTTCATAACACCCTCCCAAAAACTCCTAATGATTATTATACACGAAAAAAATATTCTGTCTTTTTTTATTTATCCCATTAAAACAAAAAAATCCGAAAAACTCTGTAGCCTTTCGGATTTTTATTGTAAAACCTATTTATATTACTCGACTAAATCTAAATAAACTTTTTGCTAAATGTAGTTGAGTTTAATACTGTACAGTGCATTAATAACTGTTCCTTTTTTTCCAATCACGACCGCAATCATCTGGATGAACAGTTAGTATATAATGCTCGCGCGCATTTTTTTAACAAATTTTTTCAATTTTTGATTTCGTCTTTATGTTCAACTATTTCACTTACAATATTATAGATTAATTCTTCCATTATTACTCTCCTATTTTTGCTACGATATTTACCAATCTTCCAGGTACAACTATAACTTTTTATTACTTGTTTACCTTCAATTAGAGCTTTTACTTCTTCATCAGCAAGAACAATTTGCTCTAATTCTGCTGATGTTAAATCTTTTTTTAACGTCTAGTTTTGTTTTAACTTTACCCATAAGTTGAACAACTATTTCTACTGTATCACTTACAAGTTTTGTTTCATCAAATGTTGGCCATGCTACATATGACACTGACTCAGTATTACCATAGATTTCCCACATTTCTTCTGCTAAGTGTGGTGCAAATGGTGCAAGAAGTTGAATAAATCCTAATGCATATTTACGTGGAATATATTCAGCTTTGTAACAATCATTTACAAATACCATAAGTTGTGAAATTGCAGTATTGAAACCAAGAATTTCGATATCTTCTGATACTTTTTTCACAGTGTAGTTGTAGCTAACTTCTAATTCAGCATTATCTTTATCTAAAACTTTATCGTTTACTTTGCCTGTTTCTTCATCAACGAATAAACGGTAAACTCGATCTAAGAAACGACGTGATCCGTCAAGACCATTTTCACTCCATGCTATAGATGCATCTAATGGCCCCATAAACATTTCATAAACGCGTAATGTATCAGCACCGTGAGATACGATAATATCATCAGGATTTACTACATTACCTTTAGATTTAGACATTTTTTCTGGACGCCCATCTTTTCCTTCAGCAAGAATCATACCTTGGTTGAATAGTTTTTGGAATGGCTCACGACTTGGTACTAGCCCTAAATCATAAAGAACTTTATGCCAGAAACGAGCATATAGTAAATGAAGCACCGCATGCTCTGCACCACCAATATAAACATCTACTGGTAACCAATATTTTAATTTTTCTGGATCCGCGAACATTTTATCATTGTGTGGATCGATATAACGTAGGTAGTACCAACAAGAACCAGCCCATTGAGGCATTGTGTTAGTTTCACGTTTACCTTTTTTACCAGTTTCAGGATCAACTACATTCAACCACTCTTCGATATTCGCAAGTGGTGATTCCCCTGTTCCTGAAGGTTTGATATTATCAGTTTCAGGAAGCAATAGTGGAAGTTCACTATCGGGTACTGTTGTCATAGTACCATCTTCCCAGTGGATAATCGGAATAGGTTCTCCCCAATAACGTTGTCTTGAGAATAACCAATCGCGCAGTTTATATGTAACTTTACTACGTCCAACATTATTTCCTTCTAAAAATTCAATAACCTTTGCGATTGCATCTTCGTTATTAAGTCCATTAATAAATCCAGAATTGATGTGTAGCCCATCACCATAGAACGGTACTACTACTTCACCATTATCCTCGATAACAGGAGTAATCGCTAGATTAAATTTAGTCGCAAACTCAAAGTCACGCTCATCATGTGCAGGAACAGCCATAACAGCTCCAGTTCCATAAGATGCAAGTACATAATCAGCAATCCAAATTTCTACTTTTTCTTCGTTTACTGGGTTAATTGCATAAGCACCTGTGAAAACTCCAGTTTTATCTTTATTAAGGTCTGTTCTTTCAAGATCAGATTTACGCTTAACAACATCTAAATACTCATCTACTGCAGCTTTTTGTCCTTCAGTGACAATTTTTTCAACAAGTTTATGTTCAGGTGCAAGTACACAGTAAGATACTCCAAAGACAGTATCGGCACGTGTAGTAAATACTGTGAAACTTTCATCTGTTCCTTCTATTTTGAAATCAATCTCCGCACCAACAGATTTCCCAATCCAGTTACGTTGCATTGCTTTAAGGCTTTCAGGCCAGTCAAGAATATCTAAGTCTTGTAATAGTTGTTCTGCATAATCAGTGATTTTAAGCACCCATTGACGCATTGGACGACGCTCAACAGGATGTCCTCCACGTTCAGACTTACCATCAATAACCTCTTCATTAGAAAGTACTGTTCCTAATGCAGGGGCACCAGTTTACAGGCACTTCATCAACATAAGCAAGTCCTTTTTCATAAAGTTTTTTTGAAAATCCATTGTGTCCATTTATAATAATTAGGATCGAGTTGTATTTACCTCACGATCCCAATCATAAGAAAAATCCTAGTTCTTTAATTTGACGACGGAATGTATCAATATTTTTGTTTGGTAAATTCCCTCGGATCATTTCCTGTATCTAATGCATATTGTTCAGCAGGTAATCCAAATGCATCCCACCCATTGGATGAAGAACATTATATCCATTTGCTCTTTTATAACGACTTAAAATATCAGTCGCTGTATATCCTTCTGGGTGCCCTACGTGAAGCCCCGCTCCAGATGGATAAGGGAACATATCTAATGCATAAAAATTTTTTTCTTTAGTATGATCATCTAATGTTTTTAAATGTTTTATTTTTCATCCCAATATTTTTGCCATTTTTCTCAATAACTCTGTGGTTATATACCATAAGTTTAGCACACTCCTTCGCTCTACAAGTTCTATACTCTATAGTATACCAATTTTACCCTTTATTTAGCAACAATCGAAATAGAAAAAGCTAGCGGAAATACTTACTTTTAATACAAAATAAAAACCAGCCTAAAAATTTGGTTTTTATTATCATCTAGAAATTAGACAAGAACTCTAACTTTTAACTGATATTTTATCAAACTTTAGACTAGTTTTTATTAATTAGTTATTTCCTATCATCATAAATGATCCACCCATTACTGTATCAGATGGTTCAAAGCTACGTTGATTCCAAATATTATTTACATCATACCATTTTTCCAGTAGTATAAGCATTATCTGGATCCATTGCTTTTGTTTTTCCATTTTGGTAGCCACTTAAAACTACCGCATGAGTATAATAATTTCCTTTTACAAAATAACCATTCGCCATAGCCGCAAATACTGGACGACCACTTTGCAATGCTTGAACTAATTGTTCTTTTGATTGAATTACACTATAGTTGAACCCATAATGACGAATTGCATAAGCCGCTCCTCTACCTGAAGTACCTATTTCTCGCTTGTTAAACTCGTTAGTATTATAATAAATTACATCTGCCACATCTGTAGGTTTAACTTGTTTTCCTAAACCTGAAAAGGCCATAGCTAAGGATGTTGGTACACATCCTGTATTTCTCATAGTTGAAAGTCCATAGTATTCATTTCCCCAACGAGAATCACCTTGATAATATTGAGGCATATTTAGTGGTTGGGCATTATTTTCTTTTCCGTAATTAGGTATCCATTTACCAGTTGAATCTACATAGTAACGTCCGTTATCTACCCAGCTACTTACAACCATCTTACCATTTGAACCTAACCAATAGTTTCCTGCCCATGCATTTCTTACCATTTGTCCTTGCGCGTTGTAGTAGTACCACGTGCTTCCGCTTTGTATCCAACCACTTTTCTTCTCTTCCGGTTTCTTGGCATCTTTTACCCAGGCTCCATTACTTCCTACGTAATAGTTGTTGTTATCTACCCAGCTGTTTGTTACCATACGACCGTCAGCTCCTAGCCAGTAGTTCCCTGCCCATGCATTTTTCACCATTTGTCCTTGCGCGTTGTAGTAGTACCACGTGCTTCCGCTTTGTATCCAACCACTTTTCTTATCTTCTAGTTTCTTAGCCTCTTTATCCCACAGTCCGTCATCCCCTACGTAATACTTGTTGTTATCTACCCAACTATTTGTTGCCATTCGACCATCTGAACCTAACCAATAGTTTCCTACCCATGCATTTCTTACCATTTGTCCTTGCGCGTTGTAGTAGTACCACGTGCTTCCGCTGTATCCAACCACTTTTCTTATCTTCCGGTTTCTTGGCATCTTTTACCCATAGTCCGTCAGCTCCTACATAGTACTTATTTTTATCTACCCAACTATTTGTTGCCATTCGACCATCAGCATCTAACCAATAGTTTCCTACCCATGTATTTTGAACTATTTTCCCTTGAGTATTATAGTAGTACCACGTGTTGCCACTTTTTACCCAACCACTTGCTGCTTGTACTTCGTTACCATCAACTGTATTTATAACTACCGGAGTTACTAAAACTGTTAGTAATCCGACTCCTAATTTAATATTATTCTTCATTTAATATATCTCCTAAAATAACCACTATTATTTACTACTAGATTCTACTATACTTCATAAGGATTGTAAACTAAAAATGAAGCCATAAAAAATACTTATATTCTCTATAATCTTTGTACCTCTCCGACTTTTTCATTGACAATTATACTTCCTTCCTTTAAAATTATAAATATAAATCATAGAAAGGGCTCGTATTTACGAGAATAAAATTGATATGACTAAAATCTTAGTAACAGGGGAGCTGGATTTATCGGTTCTCACACTTGTATTGAATTATTAAATAATGGAAACGAAGTAGTTGTTATAGATAACCTATACAACGCTAGTAAAAAGTTTAGAAGTAGTAGAGCGAGTTACAGGGAAAAAAGTAACTTTTTATGAGGTTGATATACGTGATGAAGAAAAATTAAACGAAGTTTTTGAAAAAGAACAAAATATTTTTGGAGTAATTCACTTCGCTGGGTTAAAAGCAGTTGGAGAATCATGCCAGATACCTCTTAAATATTATGACAATAACGTTGCAGGAACTACTACACTTTGTCGTGTTATGGAGAAAAACAATTGTAAAAACATTATCTTCAGTTCTTCTGCAACTGTATACGGGGATCCTCATGCACTTCCTATTAGAGAGGACTTCCCATTATCAGTAACTAATCCTTATGGGCGTACTAAACTAATGCTAGAAGAAATTCTAGGTGATATTTATAAAGCAGATAACGAGTGGAACGTCGTTCTTTTACGTTACTTCAATCCAATTGGAGCACATGAAAGCGGAGATTTAGGCGAAGATCCAAAAGGAATTCCTAACAACCTACTTCCTTATGTTATGCAAGTTGCTGTTGGAAAATTAGAAAAAGTTAATGTCTTTGGTAATGACTTCGATACTCACGACGGAACAGGGGTACGCGACTATATTCACGTAGTAGACTTAGCACGCGGACATGTTGCTGCTCTTAAAAAATTAGAAAAAGGTAGCGGCCTTACTAAGTATAATCTAGGTACAGGTATTGGATACTCTGTTCTAGATATAGTTAAAGAGTGCTTCAGCTGCTGTTGGCCGTGACTTACCTTATGTTATAGGCCCTCGCCGTGCAGGGAGATATCGCTGCATGTTATGCTGATGCAACAAAAGCAAAAGAGGAACTTGGTTGGGAAGCTTTATATGATGTTAAACGTATGTGTGAAGACTCATGGCGTTGGCAAAAGTAAACATCCAAACGGATTTGATGAATAAAAATTTTATAACTAAAATTAATATAATAAAAAGCTTAGGATAATTAACAATCCTCAAAAAGTCTAACTTTTTGAAGGATAGAGCAAATATTATCCTAAGCTTTTTTATTAAAATCTATTTGTAAACCGCCATAAAAGGGCCCCCTACGGCATTGTCCTCTAACTCTAGACTGCGTTCGTTCCAAATATCATCAACACTATACCAACGATTTGTCTTACTCATATTATCCGGATCTATCGCTTTTGTTTTACCGTGATCGTAGCCACTAAGTATTATTGCATGTGTGCTATACCCTTTAACAAAAATTCCGTGACCAACTGCTCCGTAAACTATCTTCCCACTTTTAAGCGCTGCTATCAAATCTTCTTTTGAATCAATTACTTGATATTTTAAACCCCAGTAAGTAATTGCATCCCGCGCTCCTAGACTTGAAGTCCCTGTAAACATAGTATTCATTTCCATAGTAGTATCATAAATATAATCTGCCACCTGAACAGGTGTAACATCTTTCACTAATCCAGAGTTACCATTGCTAAAGAAGTAGGCACACAACCAGTAATTTTCATATTAGATATCCCATATCTCTTATCGCCCTCAACGCGCATCCGCTTGATAGTACTGTGGAAATTCAGTAGGGTTGTACAACTAGATTCTTATTTTCATAAACAAGTTGATTTGATATATTTTTCATAATAAGTCCATTTACCTTGTTGATCCTTTTAACCATTCTGCTTTTATTTGAGTAGCACTACCAAAAAATAGAACAAAAAAATAAAAGTAATTCAATAAACTTCTTCACATCGTACACCTCCTACCTTCTCAAATTTAAAAATTTATTTTTATAACATTTTTATATTATACTATGATTTCAAATTTTTAACAAATTCTTGTCACTAGAAAAGGTGAACTTGATAATAATCAAAAATTCACCTTTTTAATTTTAAAAAACTTAATTTTTAGTACATTGGTCTTGCATATCCTTTAATATAACGAGAGTCCCAGTTATAAGTTTTTCTATTTACTTTTGTTGGCGCTGTATCTCCTGCATATTGAGCTGAATTCCTTCGATAGTAGTAATTACTCCATTATTTACAGATTCTACTATACCGATATGGTCTGCCCAACCACCACCATCCCAATCGAATGTTACTATATCTCCTACTTTGGGTTGTGTTTTTCCTTTCCAGATTCCTTTTTGTTCCAATATTCCAATATGACGTTGAACTCCACACTCACGACCTATTAAATGACTAAGTCCAGCTTGCTGGAATACCGTTGTCACAAAGATATCGCACCAATCGTCTGAATATTTTTGCAGTATAGCCTACAGGTTTAGGATTAACAGAGTTATATGCATCAACTATTTTTGTGTTCTTCACTTCCTGATTGAACACCAAGATAATTGCGGGCAATGTTTAGAACACTATCTAGACTAGCCCTACCAGTGGCTGATTTACCTGTGCTTTGTTCCCAAGCGCCACTAGGCCCTACATAATAACGTCCGTTGTCTACCCAACTATTCGTCGCCATCTTTCCATTAGCTCCTACCCAGTAGTTTCCTATCCATGTGTTTCTCTTGTAAACTCCATTTTCTCCTAGGTAATACCATGCTTTTATATGCATTGTCATATATCCAACTTTTTTTACTACCATCTTTCCGTCTGAACCTAAGTAGTAATCTCCTGCCCATGCATTTTTTACCATTTGACCTTCTTTATTGTAGTAATACCAAACTCCTCCATTTGATACCCAACCACTTTTCTTCTCTTCTGGCTTCTTAGCATTTCTTTCCCATAATCCATCTTTACCTACATAATAGTTGTTATTATCCACCCAACTATTCGTTGCCATCTTACCATCTGAGCCTAGCCAATAGTTTCCTACCCAAGCATTTTTTGTTAGATTACCTTTATTATCGTAGTGATACCATGAACCTGATTTCTGTGTCCATCCTGGTTTTGAGCATTTTTTACCCATACTCCATTACTTCCTACGTAATAATTATTGTTATCTACCCAACTATTTGTGGCCATCTTACCATCAGTGCCTACCCAGTAGTCTCCTATCCATCTATTTCTTTCTAGTTGACCTTGGCTATTGTAATAATACCATGTACTTCCACTTTGTACCCAACCTGTCTTTTTAGCATTTCTAACCCATACTCCATTAGCTCCTACGTAGTAATTATTGTTATCTACCCAACTGTTTGTTACCATGCGTCCATCGGCTCCTACCCAGTAGTCCCCTACCCACGCATTTCTTTCCATTTGGCCTTGGCTGTTATAGTAGTACCATGAACTTCCGTTTTGAATCCAACCTATTTTTTTAACATTTTTTATCCATAGTCCATCATGTCCTACATAGTAGTTATTATTGTCTACCCAGCTGTTTGTTATCATACGACCATCTGCACCCTAACCAGTAGTTTTCCTACCCAAGCGTTTTTCGTTAGACTTCCGTTATCTTTGTAATGGTACCATGCACTCCCATTTTGTACCCAGCCTTGTGCTGCTTGTGCTTCGTTACCAGATACTTCTCCTACTACAGAATGGTGTTGCTAAGACTGTTAAAAATCCTAACCCTAATTTCAAATTACTTCTCATAATTTCTTATTCTCCTACATTTACTATTTTTCTTTACACTAATGCACCTTATATTATATCATCTTTCTTATCTATACTACGTTACAAGTTAATTACAATTAAAAGAGAGATACGTTACAGTTCTTTATCTCTCTTTCTTAATTACTACTATAATATGTTTTCTTCCAACTAAATCCTTTTTACTAAACCAACTAATGTCCTAATCCATAATATACATGGATTAAAAAAATAATAATATAGGCATTAATAACAACGTAATATTAAACTTATTATTTATAATTGTCATCAGCATAATCATCAAAGTAAATACTAAATATAAGCTACTTAACAACGCTATAAATAGTTTAGTGAATAGGATCGTTAATAGGCTAAAAATAATCGCCAATACGAAAAACTAAAGGGAACAAAAATGAAAAATCGAAAAAGCTTTTTGGATAAACATGGCTAACCTTCCTATCCAATAACCATTAGAATATTTTTGCTTCAACATTCTTTTTATTGTTGGGCGAGTGTATTGATAAGATAATATATTATTGCTATATCGTATTTTATATCCATTTTTCTAATACGATAATGAAGTTCATTGTCTTCCACACGCCCTACTTTTTCATCTAACAATCCTACTTTTTTCAAAAACCTCTTTTCTATACATTCCCTGAAAAACTGAATTTACATGCCTTTCAAGTTTCTTTCCTATAATTAGCTATTCCGCTACCAAACATATTTTCCTCTACCAAAAAGCAACGTTTTGCTAAGATTATCTTCGTTTTTCTATAATATTAGGTCCTAGGTCCTCCACACATACTCTCCTTCCTCTATAACTTTTACATTATTTTCTATAAAATTATCTGTAATGTGAGAATGACAATCTACTTTTAAAATACATTCACCGCTTGCTGCTTTTTATACCCACATTCATTCCTGCTGACAAGATAATTTTTAGGATTTTTTTAACAGAATCACGTCATGAAAATCATGATTACTCTGTTTAAAATTTTTCTAATATCTGCCAACTTGTGTCTTTTGACATGCCATCAATAAATATTAACTCCATTTTATCATGGGGATAAGTTTGATTTTTAAAATCTTCTATCAATCTTGGTAGGAATTTTTCCTCATTCAAAAGACCTACTACCACCGATACTAACATTCTCTTCACCTCATTAAAAAAGTAAGCTAGATTAAAATCTAATCTAGCTAAACTTATATTATCCATCTTTTTCTACCTAATTTTTCATTAGCTGCGAACATTATACTAGCTATTGATTCTCCCCAATATAGGTGCTGTTGCGTAGTTAACGTTCATTCCTCCAGCTTTATTTCCAAGATAAGCTCCACGAGCAGGATATGTTGATTTTGATAAATATTTCTCATTAATCAACGTGCTGCACCTAAAAATACCAGCATCAACATTATCAAAACTTAGTAGCAGCATTATATGGATTGTTATCATAAGCTGAAATACCAAAGAAGTTATTTTTATCTCTAGCAATCTTACTTCTTCCCCACGCACTTTCTAAAGCACTATGTGCAACTAAGTACAATGCATTAACACCATACTTTTCTTCAGCAGCTTTAAATGTAGCTCCTTTGCCAGCTAATCTACTGTCGCTAGCTCCCATTAAGCTATACAATCTATCTAAATCTGCTGCTGTATAATTTGTTTTTGATTTCAAATTGCTGAATTGGAATGGATGCTCTAATTTGAAAGTTCCAAAATTAATTCCATCCGCTGAATAATAAGATTTTCCTACTACCATATCTTGATGATGACGCGCAACCATCACTTTACTATATTGTGAATATCTGTGGTAGACATATTTACCATCACTAACATAATCTGGAATAAATGTAGTGCTAGAATTTACCGCTTGAACTTGCGATGAGTTTACATAACCTGTTAATCCCGCTACCTGAACAGGAATTCGTCCCCCTATACTCGCTCTGTTATCTCTAAATAAAATTGTATCTTTTGATACATGTGATAAAATATTTCCACTAGCATCATATACTGGAATGTATAGTGAAACTACTTTGTAATACCCAGAGTAAGCATTGTCTTTATTCTTAACCCAAGCGCCACTAGGCCCTACATAATAACGTCCGTTGTCTACCCAACTATTCGTCGCCATCTTTCCATTAGCTCCTCCAGTAGTTTTCCTATCCATGTGTTTCTCTTGTAAACTCCATTTTCTCCTAGGTAATACCATGCTTTATATGCATTGTCATATATCCAACTTTTTACTACCATCTTTCCGTCTGAACCTAAGTAGTAATCTCCTGCCCATGCATTTTTTACCATTTGACCTTCTTTATTGTAGTAATACCAAACTCCTCCATTTGATACCCAACCACTTTTCTTCTCTTCTGAGCTTTAGCATTTCTTTCCCATAATCCATCTTTACCTACATAATAGTTGTTATTATCCACCCAACTATTCGTTGCCATCTTACCATCTGAGCCTAGCTAATAGTTTCCCTACCCAAGCATTTTTGTTAGATTACCTTTATTATCGTAGTGATACCATGAACCTGATTTCTGTGTCCATCCTGGTTTTTGAGCATTTTTACCCATACTCCATTGCTTCCTACGTAATAATTATTGTTATCTACCCAACTATTTGTGGCCATCTTACCATCAGTGCTCTACCAGTAGTCTCCTATCCATCTATTTCTTTTCTAGTTGACCTTGGCTATTGTAATAATACCATGTACTTCCACTTTGTACCCAACCTGTCTTTTTAGCATTTCTAACCCATACTCCATTAGCTCCTACGTAGTAATTATTGTTATCTACCCAACTGTTTGTTACCATGCGTCCATCGGCTCCTACCCAGTAGTCCCCTACCCACGCATTTCTTTCCATTTGGCCTTGGCTGTTATAGTAGTACCATGAACTTCCGTTTTGAATCCAACCTATTTTTTTAACATTTTTTATCCATAGTCCATCATGTCCTACATAGTAGTTATTATTGTCTACCCAGCTGTTTGTTATCATACGACCATCTGCACCTAACCAGTAGTTTCCTACCCAAGCGTTTTTCGTTAGACTTCCGTTATCTTTGTAATGGTACCATGCACTCCCATTTTGTACCCAGCCTTGTGCTGCTTGTGCTTCGTTACCAGATACTTCTCCTACTACGAATGGTGTTGCTAAGACTGTTAAAAATCCTATTCCTATCTTTATATTGTTTCTCATAGTCGTTATATCTCCTAAATCTACTGTCACTCTTTATATGCTAATTTTTTTAATTTATTATTAAATTTGGTTTTATTCTTCAATCATATAAAAATTATAACATACTCTATCCTCTAACCCTTTTACAATTTGAGTTACAAATAACCTCCACTATTAAATACTGTAACAATGGTATTTGACGCATATCCAATTTAATCATATATAGTCTCTTTTTATAACTATATTAAAAGAATACGAATTTATTACTCGTATTCTTTCAATATTTCTTCTAATTTTTTTATAATCTTTAACACTATCAATTTTCATAGATGCTATTCGATTCTAATTCTTCGACATAAACATCTAACTCATTAATATTGTCTTTAACCATATTATCCCAATATAAATTTATAAAAATCTCCACTATTATATGCTTTGTCTATAAACCGAACAATTTTTCTCAGCTGTAGGTTTATCCCAAAATGATACTCCACTCAATATTCTACCAGCTTTACTATCGACTATAATATCTTGAACTTTATAATCATCTCCATAAAGAAGGAACCATTCATTTTCACAATCTTCACGATAAACACTAAAAATATGTGAGAACGTGTTACATCTGTTCTAAACATATTTTTTTAAATAAATAATTATCCGCATCTATTACATAACTATCTGCTAAATAATCTTTTACTAAATATAACGAATAAAAAGTTATTATATTCTGCATATTTATCATTCAATACAAGTTTTACATTATATTTTTCTTTTAAATAATCAAATTGTTCATGTAGATATCCTACTACAATTATAATTTCATCTATTCCTTTTTCTTTTAAATATTCTATTTGGTATTCTACCAACGGCTTATCTTTTACTTTGACAAGTGCTTTCGGCGTGTTGTTAGTCATAGGTCTAAGCCTAGTACCTAAGCCCTGCCGCTAAAATTATCGCTCTCAAAATTTATCCTCCTAAAATTTTTCACCTAGTCTTTTATAATTATATATACCCCAAAGATAATAATTAATGACGTAATTATTACTTGGAAGCCAAGTCCTATACCTAAGAAAATTGCAGAAAAGATCACAGTCCAAACAACACTAACTGACATTTAATCCTGTTGCTTTTTGCTGGTTGCAATCTATTTATCGCAATATAGTACATAATATATGATACCATATTACTTAAAACAAAGAGAAAATTAACCTCCAGCTTAATATCCGCTACTTCTCCTATAGTAAAACCATTAAACATAACAATTATCAAATAAGCTAAAAAACGATGTTACTTGTCTTATTAATAACGTCTCAATCTCTGTTAAATGGTTACTCATCGCATACGAACTTAGGACACTTTCCTCCCCAAGCAACTGCACAAATTAGCGCAAAAAGAAATCCTATAAAAAAAGAAATTAACCTGCTCACTCTTATAACTTTGAATAAAGATACCTGTTATTATTAGTGCAATCCCTACAATTGTCTTTTGTAGAAACTTTATAGGCAGAAAAATAACAGCTAACATAACAGAATACTGCTGGATAAATTGCTGTGATTGATGAAGTCAATCCGCTACCTATATATTTCACCGCGTAAAGATTACACTGCATTCCTATCGGCCCTGCAAGTAAAGCACCAATTATAACACTTACGTTTCTAATATTTGTAAATATTTTAAAGTCTATCTTTTATACTTTATTAATAAAATTGACGCAAGTATAAAAATACTAATAAAGTCATGAACAACTGCAACGACAAAAGGTGAAATATTATATAAAAGAAAATATATATGCACTATTGTGAGTCCTAATCCCCAAAAATAAGCCTGAAAAACAATCCAAATGATATCCCTGATTTATTTTTCATAACTCGCTAAATACTCCTTCAAATTCTTAAGACAGCGATTATATCTGTCTTGACCATAACTATCAAAGTCATCTCCCTGTTCTTCTTTATAAATAGTCCATAGACTCCATAAAAAGTCCTGAAGAATCTTGTAAATCATAACTTTAGCTAATACTAACAGGTGTCTTTTCACTATAATAATGTTTGAAAAACTCTCCTTCTTCTGCTTTTTTTAAAATTAGATTCTAAAAACAATGCTGCCAAATCCCACATTGGATCATTCATCGCAGCATACTCCCAGTCAATAAGATAAACTCTTTTTATCTGGTGCTTCAATAAAGTTTTCCCGGTACTAAATCTGTATGACATGATTTTTCTATCTACACCTAATTCTTCAAGATGATTTTTAAAGAAAAGATTTTCTCTCGTATTTTTATCATAATATGCATACTTGATGTCTTCTGTAATTAAGTTCTCATATTTTTCAATCTCAGAAAAATACATCAAACTCACCATCTAATTCTTTTTCCTGAACCATGTACTCGTTGTAAAAATTTTAGCAACTTCTTTTGTTTTAGCTTTTAAATAATGAGCGTCAAAAGTAATCGCATCTTCTATATACTCATTAACTTTTATGCCAGCATCAATATCAAAAATATAATTTTTCAACATCAAGCTCTAAATCACGAAAGTTTTTGCCAAATTATTCTTTTCATTAATTCTATTTATTAACTTATCCGTTCCTTTTCCAAAGAACTTCACTATATATTTTTATTCGTAGTTACAACTAGATAGTTGTTATTAGTCATCCCACCTAGGGCGTTCTACACTCTCTATCTCTTCTGAGGTCAGAAAGTAGTCTTTCTATTTTATTTTTAATCAATTGTTTCAATGGACAAACCCCATTTCTGTATTACATTAGTATTTTTCCATTATATCACAAAATCAAAAGTTTTTCAGCGCTAATGTGAAATTCTTGTCCTTAACATATAAAAAATTGGAGTACTATAGTAGTACTCCAAAAATATAAGTATTTAAATATCTACACTTCCCACTTAAACACTGTCTTAAATGCTGTATTTAAGTCTGTTGCGAACACACGATGAATATCTTGAATATTTCGCACAGGCTCTTCTAAGTATATGATATTTTTAAATCTTCTTTCAAATTTTTTTATTGCTAACATTTCAACTGTTTTTCTCAAAGTCAGCACGCCCTAGAACGTGATGAACCAACTAATATAAGACCTTTTTCTAGCACATCACAGTATTAATATTTACTTTGTATTCACTTACTCCCGTAAGTACCATACTACCTTGTGGTTTAATATATTTTATTAAATCGTTAATCGCATAACCACTGCCATCTCCGCCACAACATTCTATCCCATGATCAAAACTTAATTCTGCTGGAATATCATCAGTCAAATAACGTTCTTTAGCAAAACTAAATAAATCTAATTTCTCCCAATGGCGTCCTATAACTATTATTTCAGCGTTTGGTAAAACGTAGTTCACAATATTCGCCATAACATATGCAAGACTTCCATCACCAATTATTGCAATTCTATCTCTTTTACTATGAGCTAGTTTTTGAAATCTATCTATTGCATGCATTCCCACACTAATAAATTCACTAATTACCGCAACATTATCTTCAATACCGTTATACGCTACTACCCTATCCTTTGGTAATGACACATATTCTCGCATAAATCCATCATAACCACTTGATAAAATGTGTCCCTTGCATATAATTTTTCATAAAATTCGCATCGCTTGCTCTTGGCGGTTGATTAGGAATCATTACAACTTTTTGCCCTACTTCATAAGTTCCTGTAGGATCCGCAATTACTATCCCCACACACTCATGAATAAGCGCCATTGGTAATTTCTTAGCAAGTACTTTTGGATCTCTCTTCCCTTGATAATATCTTTGATCCGCATGACATAACGCCATGTAATTCGGACGAATTACTATTTTATCTTCTTCATTCAAGTTTTTCTTCATTATATTTTTACATTAATAAATTTCGGCTTTACTAATTGATATATCTGATTTATCATATTACTCGTCCTCTAACATGCTCTTAGCAATTTTCAGATCTGTTACCGTTGTTATTTTTAAATTTGAGTATTCACCTTTAGCTAGAGCAACTTCTTTCCCTTTAATAACAAAAAAATTTTTGCAAGCGTCTGTTAATATTTGTTTTTCTTCACTAGTCAATGAATTATATAGGTTTAAAAAGTCTTTACAACGGAAACTTTGTGGTGTTTGTCCCTGATAATAATGAGCTCTATTAGGAATATTAGTAATATATTCCCCATTTGTACTTTCTACGATTGTATCCACAGCTTCGACTACAGTATCTACCGCATCACATTCTTTTGCCAAGCGAATATTATCTTTTATTATGCGTAATGTAATAAACGGACGCACTGAATCATGAGTATTACAATATCTTCATCCGTTAGTTCTTTATAGTCATCAATAGCTTTGATAATATTTTTCGATAGTTGTATTTCTATCAGACCCACCGGCGACAATAATTATTCTGTCTTTAAATGTAGATATATATTCTTCTACTAAATCCTCTGCGTGACTTATCCAATCTTCATGAACTCCAACCACAATCTTCTCAATTTCAGGCTCTAGTAAAAACTTTTCTATTGTATGAATTATTATTGGTTTATTCCCTAAATCTAAGAATTGTTTCGGCATATTGCTTATTCCCATTCTTGTCCCTGTTCCCCAGCCAAAAATTCCTGCGTATATCATATAATTCTCCTTAATTCGTTTTTATTATCTGTTAATCGTTTTAATTATATCATACAAAATAGAGGAATTGAAATGATACATAAAACTTTAATTCTCTATAATAATTTAGAAAACCTCTACCTATAATCTATATTATGACTATAATACGCTTCTAGTTTATGTTATAATTTTTATTAGATTTTTAAATCTAATAAGACTAATAAGGAGCTATAGGCTGTGAATTCTAAAAAGATTTTTCTATAATCATCGGTTTAGCATTACCAATTCTAGTATTTTACGTCTATCGAAAAAGCTATGGGTATATATATCATAGTATCGATGATGTTGTTATAAACTACGCTCTATTAAAACAAGAAGTTGTATTATTACCTTATGTAGGGATTGTATTAAGCAATATTTTAGGGGGATTCAAGCAATATCTGGTAATGTAAATGTCTTTTTTTATTTTTAATCACTTCATACTGTATTAGTTTCAGTATTTTTATTTATTTAGTAAATATATTAAAAACACTTTTATTAAATGCATGCTAGTCATTACCTTATTAACAATTGAATTTTTAACTATAAAAATATTTTTACATATTCTGTAATTGCTTTATTTATTAGCGACAGCAGAATACTACTACTATGAAAGAAAATAAGAATATAATAGCAATAATATTAATCTTTTTGGGGCACATCTCTTAGGGCCTCAAATAATAGTTAGTCTGATTATTTTATTATTACCTATTTTTGTATATGAGCTAATAAAAATAAAAATTACAAAAAGATAATTGTAGTATTTTTCTATATGCTTTATAGTAGCAGCAAGCAATAAGGTATATACCATTTTTGATAAAACTACAGATACATATTTAAAAATGGAATGAAAAAGCACTTTAATTAGAGGCTATCCTAGTATAGATTATGATTTTAAAAAGAGATTTTTAGAAAAATGATATTTCTCAAAATGATTTGAATAGTTATAATTCATGGATATTTGCAGAAAAAAAGATATCTTCGACAATAATTTTTCTTAACAAATTGGACAATTCTCGTTCTCTTAAAGAAAAATATAATTTTTCAATAAAGAATATTATTTTAGAAGCTGCTTCTAATAATTTCATAAAAAGTTATTTTATTTTTCGATATACTTTTTATTGTTATTTTACCGAGTTAAAAATATTTACGGATATTCCATTATACTAACACCATTAATCTTATTTTTCGCTTTAATAATAAGACAACGCTTAGTAGAAAGAATATATATACCTATTATTGTGATTTTTTTGGTAATTGTAATTATTTATTTTGACCAGTTCTATCGAAAACGCCAATTTAAACTTTTAGCCAATACAGAAACTGCTATTTTTTTGGACTTAGTTGCCTACTATTATTAAATTACAGCATTTCTTATGGAAAAATAATCTTTATTGGTTTACAAAAAAATACCTTTGAATTTAATAAACATTATAACTCTAGAGATTAATAGTAATCCAGACTTACTATATATATTCGTAGGATATGGAAATCTAATATCTTCACAACCTAATACGGCTAAAATATTTCCAGAAATTGAGAATATAAGTTCTAATATTACTACTTTAGGAAATTGGCAAACATTCTCCAAACAATATTTTTAAAGAATTGAACCAATTAAAAATCGCTAACATGAATAACTTATTATCAGAATCTGTAAATAATGAAAAATAAAAATTCATTATGCCTGAGGAATCTTCAGCTGAAATTTATATAAAAATATATTTAAAGAACATTACAATCGAAATGTTTACTTTATGAAGGATCTCCCTGAAAAAATAGGGATATATAGTCTAAGAGGTGAAAAGCTAATGACCAAAAGAATGGAATACATTGATATGATGAAGGGGTTCGCAATGATTTTTAGTAATCTTGGGCCATATTTGGTATATCCCCCAGCCATTGAAAAATTTGTATATATTTTTCATATACCTTTATTTTTCTTTTTATCTGGATTTACATTTTAGTATTAAAAAGTACACTAGTTTCAAACCGTTTTTATGAAAAATTTAAAACAATTATGCTTCCTTATTTTTTTATTAAACACTGGTGTTTTCATGTTTAAATCTATAATGTTGCACCCTGAAAAACATATTAAAAATAGATATTTTATATTTTATAAAGGCTCTACTCTTAGCTGATAGATTGCATATTTATTATCAACTTTGGTTCTTAACCTCATTATTTTTAGCTGAACTAGTTAGTTATTTTGTAGTAAAAATTCAGTAATAATTTTAAAAAGTGGATATTATCCTTTTTCTTACTTTTTAATCTTAGGTTATTTAGGACAAAAAGCATATGTAAATGATTATTATTTAATTTGAGTCTAGATACCGTCCCATATGCAACAATTTTTATATTATCTGGATATATTGTTAAATCAAATATTCATAATGTATCCAGGTTACTGAAAAGGTATTTTATCCCAGCAGTAACTACAACTATTCTAATAGGAATTTTTAAATTATAAACTAACTAACACCATGGTTGACTTATATTATCAAGATGTAAATTATTGGCCATTATATTTCCTTTCTGGATTCTTAGGTATTTGGGCAACAATTATATTCTTTAAAAAAATATTAGAACTATAAAAACTATTCAAAAATAGGAGAAAAATACACTCATTTACTATGCTGTTCATTCACCAATAGTATTGTATATATTAAATATCATTTTTGAACAATTAATCACCAGATATACTAGCATATTTGTTAACAACTATATTGTAATTTTTCTTCTACCTTCCAGTTGCATTAATATTATGCGAATTAATAGCACGTATAATAAATAATACCTTCCCTATTTTTACTAGGAAAAATAAACCAATATAAATAAAATAAAGTTAGACACTGTTTTCGAGATAGATGAAATGTCTAACTTTTTATTTCTAAAGTTATGTTTAAAACTAAATATATTAGCAATATTGATATCTATAAAAATATCAAAAGAAATCTACTTATAAAAATTAAGAAATTATATACCCTACCTTAAATAAGCAAAGAAATAAAAGTTTTACTATCATTCAACAAAAACTTTTTATAAAAATATAATATATACTACATAATTGCATTGTACTTTTTTACTAACTACCGATTAATATCATTTTATTAAAAGTATAATTTATACAAATATTTAATCATTACTTTTAGTTACAAACTCAAATATGCTATAATAGAAACTAGAATTTTTGAAAGGATTTCATTTTATGAAAAACATAAAAATAAATGCTTTTAGCAAGCCTAATGGTTAATATATTAAACATAGTATTTCCATTAGTCACTAATCCTTACCTAACAAGAATCTTAAGCAAATCTAATTATAGTTATTTTTAATACAGCTAATACGTGGGCAAGTTTTTGTAATACCTCTGGCTGCATTTGGAATCTATAATTACGGAATTGAGATCATAAAGCAAGGTAAAAGATGATAAAAAGCAAAAATCAACTATGTATTTTCAAAATTGTTCTATATTTCTATTATTACATCAGTTACTACTACTGCAATATATTTTTCTATTTATCGATTATGGAACAAATATAGAAAATTTAAAAATACTATATTATATATTAGGTGCTCAAGCTTTATTCCAGTTTTTAAATATAGAGTGGATGAATGAAAGCTTATGAAAAACTATACATTTATACTGTATAAAACATTATTTATAAGAATAGCAATGTTAGTTGCTATATTTACATTGTTAAAACAGAGATGATATTGTCCCCTATGCCCTTATTATGACTGCAACAACAATACTCAACTATCTATTAAAGCTTTTGCTTGGATAAAACGAGAGTATCTTTTATCAAAATTAATATAAAAGAACTTTTAACTTCAATCAAAGGTCTTACTACAATGCTTCTTCTGGCCAACGCAAATATAGTTTATATACTTTATTAGATAGAATGTTTATAACTAATGGAAATGACAATAATTATATTTCATACTATACCATCGCATCTAGCATCGTAATGCTTATAGCTGGTGTGCTTAGCGGAGCTATAAATGTTAGCTTGCCGCGCTTAGGTTATTATCTTGGAAAAAGATTATAAATCTTACGAAAATCTAGTTAATCAAGGCTCATCTTTATTTTATTTCTTAATAGTTCCAACAAGTGTTGGACTTACTATTCTAGGAACCCTATGCTACAGTTATTTATTCTTCTGAAAAATATTTAGAAGCTGGGATAGTCACTAGTATTTTTTGCTATAAGAACTATAGTTTGGGCTATCGAATTAATTTTAGGAAAACAAATAATCTTTATCAACGATTACGAAGGAAAAATTAACTACTTTCTATTTTTATTGGTGGTGGAGTTAATATATTATTAAATACAATTTTATTTATTAATAATATATTCAAACCTGAGATATTATATTGATGTACAACTATTGTAGCTGAATCTATAGTTGTTATGTTAGAAGTACTATTTATAAAAAATACAATTTAATCAACTTGAAATCAATATTTAATACTCTTACAAAATATAGCTTAATTTCTCTAGGATTTATCCCTATTTTACTATACTTTTTAAATTATTATTCGGCGTATATTCGTATGAACTGACATTTAAGATGATTGTAATGATTACATTTGTTATTATTACATCTGCTGTATATTATATAGGTGCTCTCTCTATTCTAAAAGATACAGTTATTTCTTACGCATTTAATTTTCATTAAAAATAAAAATACATAGGAGGTAATATGAAAAATAATAAATATAAATATATGCTATATATATTATTTACCATTATAATACTATTAATTAACCCAAAAGCTATTAGCGCAAAAGACAGACTTCATGTAATAACAGTTGCTGAATGGTCTGATGCTATTATACTAAGTAATGGCCACTTTTGCAATGATTGACACAGGAGAAGACTTTTCTTATCCTGATGGGTCTAATCAAAATATCCAGATAGAAAAGGGATAACAAAAGATAGAAGTAAAATAACAGAAGATAGACTACTTTCACATTAAAGAACTTGGAATTAAAAAAATTTGATTTTATTCTTATTACTCATGCTCACTCTGATCGTGTTGGTGGCGCTTATGATATCCTTAAAACTATACCTACTGAAAAAAATTATACATAAAAATATAGTGATGATAGAATATCAGATAAAGATAGACTTTGGGATAATTTGTACGGATACGATCGAGCCCTAGCTGCAGCAAAGAGACTGGTACATAAGTTATTCAAGATATTAGTGAAAGTGACTCTAAAATAAAAACTTGGTAATATTGACATCAAACTATTTAATTACAAAAAATGAATATGACGAAGACGGAAACTAACAAAAAGTTTATGATGATAATCTAAATTCTATATTAAGTCTATTGAATATCAATAACACTAAAATATTCCTTGGTGGAGATTTAGAAAAATACAGAAAAAGGGTAAAGAAGATTTATATGCACCTTTAATTGGTAAGGTAGATGTAATGAAATTCAATCATCATGTTGAAACAACAAAATCAAATACAAAGAATTTTGTTAATACATTAGATCCAAAATATATAATAAAAACCGGAATACGACCTGTTGAAGAACAATATAAAAATACCTAGATTCAAAAGATATTAAAATACTAAAATGCAGGATTACGTGATAAAAGCCGCGGTAGTTCTTGAATTCAATAATGGAAAAGTTACAGATGTTTCAAATGAGTTTACTCACTATGGATTCTATCATGACAATAATGTATTAAAATTTAAAAGACTGGAACGGAGAATTTCCAAAAAAAGATTGGTACCAGCATAATGATTCATGGTACTATTTCAAAAGAAAATGGACTTGTTTCTACTAAATGGCAACAAATAGATGGAGCTTGGTTTTATTTCAATGAAGATGGTTCGTTAAAAAGAAGGTTTATTTAACGATAATAACCACTATTATTATATTGATAAAAATAAAGGTATGTTAACAATACCTTTAAGGATATAGCTGATAAAAACAATATTCTTAAAAATCTAACGGCCAAATGGCGAAGGATGAATGGGGAAAACTTTAGACATTTTGAAAATGATGGTTCCTTTAGTAAAAAAATAAATGGATTGGATTGATATTCACTAATAATGAAGGGCAAATTTTTAATATAAAAAAACCTTCCTTTGGCTTTTTGTAACAATTCTTATTCTTATCTTAGTTTTTAGAAAAGTAAGATTATATATCCAAAACCTCTTCTAAACTTTCTTTCAAAAATTAAATAAAACTTTTATACAAAAGATTTAGTTCCAAAATTATGAGACTAAATCTTTTGTATTTTGACTCTACCAGTTCAGTGATAAATATTATTTTTAACTCTCTAAGTTAAGTTTATCTAAAAGCATATTCTTTGTATATAATAAAACATCCCAAAAAGCTAAGAGAAAAATTCTAACTTTTAGAATGCACCTTTTTATTATTTATTTTACTTCATTATCTGTCTTTTACAGTTTTTAATAGGGAATTCAAAAAGCTTTTTGAGATAAGACTATAGTAAATAAAAATAGCCAATAATAAAAATGATATCTTCCCAACTACACCATATTTAAAAATTTCCGAAATACGAAATACCTTTTCTAAAATATAGTAAATATTCATATGCCAAAAATATACATTGATAGAGTGTTGTCCCATACTGCTTACCCTTTTTATTCTAGAATTGGGCATCAATAAAATAATAGCTAACCCTATAACCATAGATATTATATAGCTTATCAACCTATATAGAGCCCATATGCTATTATTTGTGGAAAATGGATTTCTACCTGTAAATAAATATCTAAATCTATAAAGAAAATCTAATTCATAAAAAACATGATATGAGCTATATTAATAAGATTATCATTACTGCAATAAGCAATATCTTATTTTTCAGTTTAACTATATCTTCATTTCTCACTACTAATCCTAATAAGAAAAATGGTAAAAATATAATTATTCTTGAAAGATATAAAAAGTCACCTATCGTTTGGTCATACCCAACAAAACATGCAAGCATAATAGAAAATAAAAATAAACTTTTTATTTTGATTTCTTAGCAAGTATCCTATTATCATATATATTGCTATAGCAAACATAAACCAAGAAATCCCTCCTCCAGAAAGAAGGATAAATTCAGCCTTAACATTTCCTAATAGTCTATCTATTATTGCCGAGACTATTTTATACAAATATCCTATACTAAAAATAAATAACTTTTTTAGTATATTTTTATCATTATAAAATAGCCCCAGAAATAAAATAAACAATGGTATATGAAATGAATATATAAATAAAAAAATATACTTCCATATGTATTTGATACATCTGCATGTTGATCTACAAAATGTCCAACAACTCACACAACATATAAGAAAAATTTTTAAAATTATCCCATAAAAAAATATTCTATTTTGTCATAATAAGTATCCTAAGTATTACTTAACTCAATCCTTGATATTTTTTAATCCGAACTTGTTGATATTTATAACAATATCACATTAGCTTCTTCTGAAGAGACCCTTTTATAAATTGGATTTTTCTTTCCAATTATAATTAGTATTTGGAACTTCAAAATCTTCTCCATATAATTTACTTAAATATTCTCTAGCATTATTGGGAACTTTTATCTCCACTGCTTTGAAATTATGTTCTTCTAACTCTGAAAAAGGTAAGCTATAATTATACACTTCATATCTAGTTGGTTTCCCTAATGCATTTGTCATGAAGAATATTGTATCAGATTCAATTACATCAGCTTTTCTACGGTAAACTATAAAATCGACATTCAATCCTTTATAACTATAAGATAATTCTACTAATCTATTTTTTTATAATAAAATTCTTTAGTTCTAGAAAAACCTTTCTTTATCAAATATTTTTCTTTTTCTAAAAAAATCATCATAATCATTAATAATTATTCCAAAAATCCATATCTAAATCATGGTTGATAAAAGTCATTTTTCTATAAAATCCTAATAATGTTCCAAAAATCAAGCCACAAGTCATATTTGTTTAATTGTGAATTATAAATTATTTTTAATACTTCTTGAAAGTTTTTCACGTAATAAAAGAGCTTCTTCTAGAATCTAATTCAGTATTGGCTTTATTGTTCAAAGTTTTTATAATCGGTAGTTTTTTTATTATATCCTTTTTGTCTCCTAAGGCGCTAGCTAAGCTTCTTTTTAACCATTGTAACATTATAATCTATCCTTCCTTTTTTATACACAATGAAATCATCATGTTGTACTCTCTTCTCTAATGGGGGTATCTCCATATAATCATTACCATATATTGTTGATAGAATATAATCATATTTTTCAGGAATTTTATATTGCCTTCCTTCAAAAAGAAGTATCTATTACATTATCTAATGAATTAGCATCGATTTTTGTAACACCATTCTTTTTCTCCATTAAATAATCTATATATTCATACTTGGATTCTTTTTAGATAGTTCATTCATCTTTTTGTTCCATGATTTAACTCTTGTACATCTAAATATCAGTACCAATAGATATCGAAGTACATTACTTAACATCGAGTTCTTATCCCTAATCCCATAAAAAGTATATACTGATAATTGTCTAAAGGTATCTAGCCTTCTCATCTCGTTACTTACATCTTTATATGTATCAAAAAGGAAACACATCTACACAAATCCCCAACTCTATATCACTATTTATATATCCATTTTCATAAACTGTTCTACTATCGTATACTCTATAAAAAGGATATGGATAATTAGAATTATTTTTATACGAAACTACCTTGTATATCTTATTATTATCTTTCTCTATCGCCTTATATAACTTATCATATTCTTGTCTAACTAAAAGCAATATCAATATCATCATCCCATGGTATAAAAACCATTATGTCGAACAGCTCTAAAAGAGTTCCATAAGCTAAAGAATAATTAATGTTATTTTTTTGACAAATATTATGAATATAATCCATAATGCCCAACTCTATCTTTTTTACTTCATCATCCTTAATTTCCTATAGCCTTGTTTATCTTGATTCAATATGGAAAAGAAATATCCTATTGATAAAAAAATAAAATGATTCCTGATAATGAAATTCCATACAATGTCGAACTTAAAAATAAATTAGAAACAAACACAACAAGTGTCATCATTAAGATCGTTACCAATTGATTATCTTCAATACCCTTTTCTTTTTCAATTTGTAAATTTTTATTTAAAAGCGTTTTTAAAAAATGTTAAAATAAATATTGCCATTGAAATAAATCCAACTAATCCATTATAAAACAAAATTCTAAATAACCATTATGCGTTAAATAATGTTCTCTTATTATATATTCATCAGGTTTTTATTTTTCTTTCCTACTTCTGTACCAATTCCCAGCCGAATACCCTAATAGTGGTTTTATTCGGAATAAACTTTGCTGTAGACTTCAGATAGCGAATCTGTTATTAGATATGTTTTCTTCACTAGTATCTGTTCTCTCTAAAGAAAGATTTTTCTTCTTTCATGTTTTTCTTTTAAAGTAACTTTATTATATTCTAAGTACTTTTCGCTTGTAAAATTTACACCTTTATAACTTACAAAAACTATAGCAACTGATAATATAACCTTACCTAATGACTTTAAATTATTTTTGGTAAAAATAACCAGTGCATATGCAAGAGACGCTAAGATAAGACAAATATAAGTTGTTCTTGATCGCTGAAAGTACTATATAAATAAAGTTTACCGCTATAACTATATAAGCTACATATCTATAGCTATTATTTAATAACTTTAATCTGACCACTAAAAAAATTACAACAACTAGGGATATAATTGATAAATAATTTGGGCTAGCTAATATACCAAATAGTCTAGATTCTATAAATCCTTGTCTTATTAATAAACCTTTGTAATCATGTACTCGATAACCTTTTAAAAGTATAAATTGAATTAACGATATTAAAACACCAAAGGTATTTAATATAGTTATCACCAAGAAAAAAATGTATCAAAGATCTTTTTCCCTTGTTCTTTTGAAATACTACTAAACATCGGAAATATAGTAAAGAAATATATAAAAAATATAACCATATTTTTTTATATTTGTAGAAAAATCCATACGATATCACTACAAGACACGTTATAATATTAAAAAAATAAAGAACAATATTAAGTATTCTATAGCTTTTAACTTTTTAAATACACTTTTTTTACTAATATATTGTATACAGCTAGCATTACTCCAAATAATGTAATTGCCGCTGCAACTATTTTGTTTGCTGATATAAACTGCAGTGGTACAATTAACCCACACATACAATAAACTGCTATTATAGATATAAATGCTAGATTTAATCTATAATAATTTTTTTATCTATCAACTTAAACACTACTAATAGCCTCGCTTTTCTATTATTTTTTTATAAATATTTCTATTAAACAATAAACTTATAAACCCTAGTTTCCTCCCGACTGTGAATGATGTATTACTTAGAATATTTTTTTATTCTTTTTAAGATAATTAATTAACTTATTTTCTAAATCAATATCTTTGTAATTGTCATCTAATAACAATTTATCTAAAACGTAAAAATATGCCCAATTCATTCTCATCTGTGCTACAGATAATAACTCAGGATATTTCTGCTCGATAAGTTTATAATTTTGTTCATAAGCTTCTATAACATTCAAAAACTTAGAGAGAATTTTTTTGTGTTGTTATACTATTTTCTCTATGAATATAATAATATTTTTTCATTTGTTGCTACTATCGTTTTTGGCATTTATCTAATAATTTAATCATAATAAAATGCATCTTCTGCTATCTTGCCTATTTCAAATTTCAAATCATTAAATAAGTCTTTTTCTATATAGCTTATTAACAGCTGTAACCGACATAACTTTTTGCTTCCATAACCATATTAATAGCCTGGCTAGATGACAGTAATTTAACCTCTATATTCTCTACTTGGTTCAGGTATAACTCCATTAAATACATCATAATGTCCACACATAGATAAATCTGCACCTGTTTTTATTTAGGTTTTCAAATAAAAATTTTATACATATCTTTGTCAATATAGTCATCACTATCTATAAAACCTATTACCTTCAGCTGTAGCTTCTTCTATACCTCTATTCCTCGCATCAGATAAGCCTCCGTTTTTCTTTATGAATAACTTTGATTCTCTCATCTTTTTTTGCAAGTTCATCACATAATTTTCCACTATTATCTGTAGAACCATCATTTACTAAAATAATTTCAAGATTTTTATATGTTTGATTTATTATAGACTCTACACATTTTTCTAAGTATTGTTCTACATTATATACTGGAACAATAACACTAATTTTTTTCGCCCATAATATTCTCCTTTATACTTAATATAACTATTTCTCCATATCTGTAATCACTGCATCATGATGAGGAACCTGTTTTTCTATTGGAGGTGGCGTCATATAATCTCCAAAAAGCTGTTTTTCAAATATATGTCATATCCTACTGGAATCGGCATCTTTTGTATTTTCAAAAATCTATAAAAATATTATCTTCAAATGCTTCGATTGGATATTTTTTTCTTCATATACCCCGGTCCTGTACAAAGCTCCGTTATTCCATCGCTTTCTTCAAGTGTATATTTAGTCATTTCTTTTTCAGCTTTTTTTCCAGATTTTATAACGTAATTTCTTTTGGCGTGAATCCCAATAATATTGTACTACCCCACTTCATAACTTTTCCGTGTTTTTCCGGAATAGTTTGCGCACAAAACAATGAATAAATCAACGCCCAACGAACTTGTTTTTTTCTGTTTTTATCGTCTTTTGGATAGTAGTCTAATGGAATAACATCAAGAGCTAGCCCATGAGGCATTTCTAGATCTTGTTGATAGGGCTTAATACATGTTGTTTCCTTATCGCGTATCGTAATGAATAAGTTTCTATCAACAAAATCCTCAGAACTTTTTGATAAGAAATATTGTTTTTTTGCGTGTTTTCTCCATAATTCTGGAAGTCTTTCATAATCTCTTCTTGGCATAAAGAAATCTAAATCATCATCCCATGGTATAAAACCTTTATTACTGAAGCCCCCCTATGGCTCCACCACCACATAAATAGCACAGCAGGTTATGTTCTCTACAAAATTCAACAAAATATTCAGCCATCTCTAGACTCTTATTTTGGATCTCTTTTAAACTACTCACCTACTACCTCCGCTATTACTTCCTTAAAGTTTTCTACAATAACATCTACATCCTCATTACTAAGACGTGTATGTAATGGTAACGTAACTTCATTAACATAATATGAATAAGCATTTGGATAATCATTCATATCAAAACCTAAAGTTTTATACGCTGTTAAAAGTGGTAATGGTTTATAGTGAACATTACAACTAATTCCACGTTCTGCCATTTTCGTAATAATTTCCCCACGTTGCTCAAATGTTGCACCTTCTACATGTGTAATATATAGATGGTCTCGAACTTTTTATGAGTCTTTTGTGTTATGAACTAAAGGTATTACTCTGCTACCTTCAAAACCTTTATTATATTTTGCAACAAGCTCTAATCGGCGTTCTAATAGTTTAGGATAACGATCTAGTTGAACTAAGCCGATAGATGCCATAATATCCGTCATATTGCATTTATATCCAGGAATAATAATATCATATTCCCAAGAACCAGCTTTTGTTTTTCGCCAATGCATCTTTTGTTTGACCATGAAGCGAGAAAATTTGGAATTCTCTATATAATTCTTCATTATCAAAAGTTTTGGGTTTTTCACGCCAAGTAACGCTTCCACCTTCTGCTGTTGTGAAGTTTTTTTACCGCATGAAATGAGAATGTTGTAAAGTCAGCAATTGCACCAACTTTTTACTCCTTTATACTCACTGCCTAAGGCATGCGCCCCATCAGCAATAACAGCCATACGCCCAAGTTTTTCTTGATAAATGCTGTTTGCTTCAAATAACTCTTTTTTACTTTCTACTACTTCGAAAATTTTATCATAATCACATGGAATACCCCGCTAAAGATCACCGGAATAACTGCTTTTGTTCTTGGTGTTATTGCATCAGCTAAGTTTGCATAATCCATCTCTGCATTATCAGTTTTGAATATCAACCATAACAGCTTTTGCTCCCTACATGGTAAATAACACTACAAGATGCAGTGTATATGTTAGAGCTGGAACGATTACCTCATCTCCTTTTCCTATACCTAGCACACGTAAAACAAGTTCTAACGCTGCAGTCGCTGAATTTAAACATACTGTTTTAGGTGTTGTTGTATATTCTGATAGTCTCTTTTTCTAATTCTTTTGTTTTAGGTCCCTGTTGTTATCCATCCCAGATTTTTAAAGTATCTACTACTTCATTTATTTCTTCTTCAGTAATATCTGGTGGTGAAAAAAGGAATATTGTATTTTTTTCATTTTTGACTCCTAACCTTTTATTGTTTATTAACCTTCCTTTTTATGTTATCCCTTTATTATACTCTAATTTTGAAAAAATTTCAGCTATCATGAGACACAAGAGAATAGCGTGGAACTTTCTCTTGTGCCTCTATGATTTGAATCGTTAAAGTTAATTTTTCATATGGTAGCTGCAACATGAAATTAATCTTATTCTACTACTTTATGACCGCTAACGCTGTTTGTATCATTATTTTTATATCATTTATTATGCTAAAAGTTCTTGATATATTCTAAATTGTATTTCATCTTATCCGGCAGAACTTCTTCGATATAAATATCATCAATAGAACGTCCCGTCCCTTTGAATTTTTCAATTACTTCATCTTCATCTTTATACTCAATACTTGCAGGAGATGTTATCCCGGCTGGAAGAAGTAATGTTGCGTTCATTTCATCAGTATAACGATTAACATATTTTGCAACTTCTGGACGAACACCAACGAAGCTCATATCTCCAAGAAGTACATTAAAAAGCTGTGGCAGTTCATCAAGACAGAACCTTACGAAGTTTATCCCCAGCACGACTTATACGTGGATCGTTATGTTCAGTCACGGCTGCACCAAGTTTGTCTGCATCCTTAACCATTGTTCTAAATTTAAAAATCCTAAATGGACGCCCATAAGTAGTAATACGCTCTTGTCTATAAAACACCGGCCCCTCACTGTCCAACTTTATCCAAATAGCAATAGCCAAAATTATAGGACTTAATGGAATAAGTAATATCAAAGCTAATATTTTTGTCTAAAAATAACTTTAAAAAACAACGATATTTTTCTCTTATTTATTTCTTCTCTATATTTTTACTATCTCTGTTTCAAATCTTTTTATCTATATTCATCTTTCACCTTACTTTTATTAAAAAAACTGCTCATTTCTTTGAATAAGTTTATTTTTCCTTAACAATTATAGCACACTTGTTAAAATAAAAAAAGATAACGTCAAAACTCCATCGCACTCAACGATGGGTTTTTATCTTCTACCCATTATAACAATTTATTATATTAAACAACTCATCGCGAATTTCTTCGTTAGTTGCATGTCCTAGCATCGCTTGTGGTTTGTCTAGCTTAACATTTAGTTCGTCTACATCGATGTCTAAGGTTGTATTTTTATAAATCATTTTGTTATCTGTTTTTCACTATTTTTCGTAATCTAATGATAATTCTTCGTACATTTTTCTCCTGGACGAAGCCCGATTTCTTCAATAGCTATATCTTTATATGGTTCTAAACCTGAAAGTTTGATTAGGTTTGTTGCCAGATCTATAATTTTTACCGGCTCTCCCATGTCTAGAAGGAAAAATTTCTCCCTCACTCGCATAATAACCAGCTTGTAAAAACTAGCTGCGCCGCTTCTGGTATAGTCATAAAGTAACGAATAATATTACGGTGTGTTATTGTTGTTGGCCCACCTTTTTCTTATTTGTTCTTTGAAAATTGGAATAACTGAACCATTTGAACCTAAAACATTCCCAAAAGCGAACAGCTGCAAATTTTGTTTTATATTTATTACCTTTTTGACTGTAAGATAATCTCTGTTAAACGTTTTGACGCTCCCATTGCATTTGCTGGATTTACCGCTTTGTCTGTTGAAATCATAATAAATCGCTCAACATCTTTTTCTATTGCTACATCCATAACATTTTTCGTTCCGAAAAACATTATTTTTAATTGCTTCTTGCGGACGACGTTCCATTAGAGGCACATGCTTATGAGCTGCTGCATGGAAAACCACTTCTGGTTTGTATTTATCAAACACTTCTCTTAAAAGCCTCTTTTTCACGAATACTAACAATTTCGAAATATAATTTACACCTTCATATTCTTTCGAATGACTTCTCTCAAAAATCAAGATCGCTCTAGCATATAAAGAGCATTTTCATTTACATCTACTAAAATTAAATTACTCGGTTTAAATTTGAAAATTTCACGAACGATTTGGCTACCGATTGAACCACCAGCGCCTGTGACAAGAACGCTTTTTCCCGCGTAAATAACTGCGAATTTCTCCTTGAGAAAGCTTAACTTCCCCACGTCCTAATAGGTCCTCTATTGAGACATCTTTAAGGTGTTTTGAAATACTTCCTCCATCTTCAACTGTTACCCCAGAGCCCATAACTTTTATACTAATATTTGCTTCTTTTAAAATATTTAATATTCTATTTTTTTATTGTATGCGTCTATAGATGGTATAGCTAAAAACACTTGTTCAACTTCATACTTTGGAATAAGTTTTAACAATTCATAAGTTGTTCCTACAACAGTTACACCACTTATTACAGAATTTTTCTTCTGTCATCAATAAGCCCTACAACATTCGCACTGGAAAAACATTATTTTTTTAGATAATTCTTTTAACAGTATATATCCGGCATCTCCCGCTCCAATAATAAAGGTGTTTTTATATGTGGCTTTTCCTGTACGTCCTACTTCTCGCTCGCGTAACGCACGGTAAAGCATTCTAATAAACATAATCCCAGCAATAATTAATAATGGTGAGAAAATAGCAAATCTTATATTAGAAAATGTATCAGGCAGCATATATTGATATAGTATGCTTGTAATTAAGTCTGCAACAAATACCGAAACGCAGATATTAACAATTTCATTAACTCCTAAATACGACCATAAAGATTTATTTATCCCAAATAATTTAAAACTAATAGCGTATATAATTAGGAAATAATTAAAAACCCACCTATTTCTATATAGTGCGTGGTTAACATTGCGAAAAGGATCTGAAAGCCTTACCTAAAAAAATATTGACGCAATAATTCCCAACGCTACTATTTTCAAATCTAGTAACATTATCAATTTAAAGCGAGTGCTTTATATATATTTTTGATGAAAACAATTTATCCATACTAATCTCCTATAATTTCATTAGAATTCTGTTTTTCTCAACCTAAAATCGAACTCCAGTTAGACTTCATTTTGACAATAACATCCTTCTAAAACTATACTTCTTAAAATTAGGAGCTAAAGTAAATAACATTAGCTCCCCCTTTTCCTAAAACATTTTTGTATCCAAAAATAACCAGCGGCAGCAACTATAATAATCAAAACTACTATACTTACCTTCCTTGTTTCTTTTTATAACAATTATTTCTACAATTTTTGAACTACAAGTATGCTAATCGCCACGGCTATAGCTACTAGTTTTGTCTTTTGATTTTCGATAAACATCGTTCCTATTATTATAGCTAAACTCAATACCGTTATCAGCATATTCACCGCTAAAAAACATCATTTTTATCTGACATGCTTATTTTTCCTTACTTTTATAGTTACTTTTTACTATTGGTGTATCAGTTGCTACTCGAAGATCTTTCTTTTGAATAAATTTTCAAGTTACTACGTTCTTCTGTCTCTTCCTTAACATCACTCAAGTCGACATCAACTAGCATTTTTTGTTATTCTATCTAATGTTTCTTGATTTTCTGTTCTAATAGTAACCTTACTTACATCGGCCGTTACACTAACTAGTTCATACCCAGATGGTAGTTTCCCAATAGTATTAACTTCCAACGGAACTTCTTTTTCTAAGCTTTTTAGCTCAATCGACATTACCGTTGAACCAGGTTCTATCTGAATATCTTCTATTTTGTTATAATTACTGTCATAAGCAACTAATTTTTGCTTCTTCTTTAGTATTTTTGCTTAGTTTCGTACGAGTTGCACTTTCTGCACGAACTTCATGTATTCTATTAATACTATCAATATCCCCAGAAATTTTTACAGTTTCGTTATTAACGCTAAGTTTTTCTATTTCATACCCTATTAGTAATCTCTTTTTTTCACAGTAGGTGTTACCTTAAACTCACGCGTTACTTTTTCTCTAATAGAAATCGTAATTGTCCCCGGCTCAACTGTGCCTTCAAGCCCATTTTCTAAACCTTCTATTTCTAGTTTTACCTTCTGGTCATCACCTATTTGAGCATTTTTAAGATTTAACTTGACTTTGAAAACGGCGAGCTACACTTTCTTTTTGAACTTTCGCCAATGAACCAGATAATTTTACTGAAACAGTATTTGGTATTCCAACTACGTATAATTTATCTTTATCATACTCCGCTTCAAGAGGAACCTCAGTTACCCACGCAGTAGATTTATTATCACTATTTCCTAATACAGAAAAGTTCTTGAAATTTTTCGTTTACCGATATAAACAGTAGTATTGCTATTAAAAATGATATTAACTTTAATTGATTATTCTCTTTTAATCTCATAATATCACCTCTTATTTAATAATCTTTTCATTTTTGTTGTTGCCAATTTTCTTCTAAATACTTCATCAATTTTTCATCGGTAAAATCTGTTGTTAATTTACCATTTTGGCATACACTTATTTTTCCTGTTTCTTCTGAAACAGCAATAACAATGCATCTGTGAGTTCTGATAATCCTAATGCTGCTCGGTGACGCGTCCCATAACTACTAGCTATACTTCTATTATCTGATAATGGTAATACGCAACTTGCAGCTCTAATTTTTATCTTTATTAATAATCATCGCACCATCATGAAGTGGTGTATTTGGAATAAAAAATATTAATAATAGCTCATGTGTTACTTCTGCATTAATCTCTATTCCACTTTCCACATATTCATCAAGACCTGTATTATTTTCTAATACAATAAGAGCACCTATACGACGTCTTGCCATATGCCTCGACGAAGTAGCAACAGCCTTTTATGATATGATCTTTTTGTCCTTTTTGAACATCTTTATAATTAAAATTGAGAATATTAGTCCACTGAACCCTACCTATATACTCTAAGGCACGTCTCAATTCTGGTTGGAATATAATCATAATTCCCAACACTCCCCAAGTAACCACTTGATCGAATATATAAGTCATCGTTGTAAAGCCAATAAAGTTGAAAAATATTTTTCAATCCGATAATGATTAAAAATACCTTTAACTAATTGCATACCACGAGTACCTTTTAACAATGTTAATAACTTGTATACTAAAAACCATACTAAAAGTATATCTAACAGGTGAATAACTAATGTTAATGTACTTATGCCTGACAGGTAATCAGCTATCATAATAATCTCCTTTCTTAAGTAAGCAATATATCCTTATTTAAATACTTACTTTTTATTTTTATTAGTTATGATGTAAAATAAATGATAAAGATTAAAATCATCTTTCTAACTATACACATACTACACAACTACCCACATTTTATTATAACATAAAAATATGGGGATTGTAAGATGTTTTTGAAAATAAAAGAAGATATTTTGAAGTTTTTCAAAATATCTTCTCTTACTTAATCAACTGAATATTCTCGTATATAAAATTTCTAAATTTATTCTATATTGAAATAATCCTAATCTTTTAGACTTATATAAGAATTTATATCGTAATCTTGTGAATCTAACTCGTTTTTCTCGCCCTAAAATAATATTCGCAACACTATATCCAATAATAGGTCCAGTCGTTAATCCTGACGAACCTAATCCACTTACTGCAAAAACATTTTTTTAGCGTTGGCACCTCTCCATAAAAATGGCGAATAGTCAGATGTATATGCTCTAATACCTACTCGTTCATTAATAATTTGTGCATCAGCTAATTCTTTTAAAAACTGTTGAGCTTCATTTCCAAACACATCTAACTGTGTTCTATCTATTCCCAAGTCAAATCCCATATCATTTTCATGAGTTGCCCCAACACTAACTACACCATTTTCAAAAGGAATTATATCTAGTTCTCCTTCTGGCATAATTACTGGATAAGCACCTGTATTATTATCTTTTATTTTATAATCACGTAGTTGTCCTTTTTTGAGGACGAACGTCAACCGAAAAATCCAAGTGGCTCTAAGACATCTTTTAACCACGCACCTGTCGCAAGAACTACAATATCAAACTCCTTGTTATCTATTAAATACTTATCGCTAGCTAATCCTAAAGTCACCTTTTTATTAAAGACTTGCGCCCTTGATGCTTCAAGCAAAGTTTTCACAAAACGCTCCCCTTCTACACGACCGCCACCGCTAGCATAAAGTACATCCCCATTGTTATCAAAACTTGGAATTACTTTTTGAACATCTTCTTTAGACAGTAATTTTTAGCTCGCCTATCATCGGTGATAATTCCATACGACTTTCGGCTAATTCTTTTTAATTCTGGTAATTTTTGCTTCATCTTTTTAATAAATATACGCCACATTGTGAGTAAAAAAATTCGTATTGATTCCTTCAGCTTCTAAATCTTGAACAAGTTTCAAGTAAAAATCTGCACCTAAACGCGCCATCTTATACCAAGGTTTATTACGACGTTTCGAAAACCATGGACTTATTATTCCGGCAGACGCCTTTGTCGCTTGTCCCACACCATAATCAAAAAAACCGTCAACTCTATATCTTTATTTTTTTCGATAAAATAGTACGCGCATGTCGCACCTACTATCCCACCACCTATTACCGCTACTTTCATAGTTTTACCTCACTTGCTAGTTTTTAATTTTTCAAAAATTCTACTATAAAAAAATTATACATCATGCTAGTAAACTTTTTGTACAATAAAACTAGCTTGTAAGGTTCTCTTTATGTATCACTTTTATATATCCTTACTCCTTTATTCCTCTCTTCTGATAACAAAGATAATACTATCTTTTTAGAAGTCACACTCATCCTCCCACGCTGTATATATTCTCTTGATTGTAACTATTTTAACATACTTAGTATAGCTGTTGTATTTTTACGCAATACTCTTCCCTTTCTATTTTTTTCATTTTCCATCATCATATCACTTTGACTCTTTAAGTTAATTAATTATAAAAAACAAGACTTCTCATATCGGGCTTAACTGCTTTCTCTCTGTTTCTTCTCCTCTTTCATTTACTGGAGCTACTGCCATTGCTTGCATCACATTGTTTTGGTTATCTTCTAAGGTAAGGATTTTTGTATTTACCTAAACTAGGTCTTACTTCATCATATTTATAAACACCATCTACATGAAGATTCGCATAAATATCTTGTTTGTTTTTATCTGCATCATACACTATATTTGATAATAATTTATTCTTTTTCGTCTGTATTAAAAACTTTGAATTTCCTAAATATATTTTATATCTACATTATCTATTTTCACATCTTCAGGTAGTATTCTTTCTCTTCTTTCTAACTCTTTAAACTTAACTTCAGGACTAAGTCTATCTCATCTGTAGAATTGTTTAATTGTTCTTTTCTCGATAAGTAAATCACTGTTTTATATCTATCTTCTTTATTTATTTTAAAAGTCAATCTATAATAACCTGGCTCGATAGTTTTTAAATTCTAAAAATCTATTGACTTTATATCATAATTTTGAACTAGTCTTTTTCACTAAATTTTTTGTTGTTCTCTTGTGATTTCTTCTTTTCCACAACGTGAAATAGATACTGCTATAACTCCTACAACTAGCAAACTAATTACTATTTTTATTATTTTTCTTCATTTTCTACCATCCTTTGTTTTTATATCATATTTTTGAAATGGACACCGACTTAATCTATACAATCAATCTACTAACTTAAAAAGAGATAATTAGCTTTTATTTTTATATTTAATTATCTTTACCTATCCCGATTTATGTATTATAATTATTACTAAGTTGCGTTAGCGCAACTATTAATATATAATTAGTAAAATATTGGAGGTAATCTATGGCTGAAATAAAATTAGTACCACGTAGTGAAAGTAGATAAAAATACACTTGGGATATGACTCTACTTTATAAAACTGATGAAGACTACAAAAAGACTTTAGAGAAAAAACAAAAAGAAATAATTGAATTTAAAGACAAATATGAAGGAAAGTTAGCTGATTATACTACTTTAAACGAAGCTATCCTAAAAATACGAAGCGATAGAAGAAGAGTGTTATAAACTTTCTCACTATGCTGAGCTACCTATGGCTGTTGATCGTTTTAACGACAATGTAGTAGCTAACGCTACTATCTATGAAGAACTTTCTTCTCTTTTTAGCTAGTAAATTGAGTTTTTCTCCACAGAGTTAATATCTTTAGATGAAGGTTTTATAAATACCTTTGTTGCTGACTATCGTCCAGACTTGAAGTATTATTTCGAAAAGATTATTAATATGAAAAAAACATGTATTACCAAAAAGAAGTTGAAGAAATAATCGCTAGTTATGAAAGTCTACCTAACTTCTATCGCTTATATGAAGTAACTAAACATGAAGATATGCAATTCGATAGTTTTTGAAGCAAATGGCAAAACTTACGAAAATAGCTTTGTTTTGTATGAAAATCTACACGAAATGGCCAATGACACAAACGTTCGCCGTGCAGCTGCAAAAAGTTTTTATAAAACTTTAAATGCATATAAGAATACTTCAGCAAATGAGTATATTTCTCATATTAAAAAGAGAAAAATGCTTGCCACTGCTCGTGGTTATGACAGTGTTATTGATTACCTATTAGATAAACAAGATGATAGTCGTGAACTATACGATCGTCAAATCAAAACACTTATGACAGACCTTGCACCACATATCCGTCGTTATATCAAACTATTAGCATGCGAGCATAAAATTGAAGATATGCAATTTGCTGATTGTAAAATTAATCTTGATCCTGATTTCGAGATTGATATGACTATTGAAGAATCACGAGAGTACTTGAAAAAAAGCACTTGGTGTTCTTGGGGAAGATTATGTTAAAATGATTGATGAAAGCTATGATAAACGTTGGACGGACTTCCCTCAAAAATATCGGTAAGAGTACAGGTGGTTTCTGCGCTACTGTACCTAATGTGGCTGGTTTTATCCTTCTTTCTTGGACTGGGAAAATGAACGAGGTGTTCGTTCTTGCGCATGAACTTGGACACGCTTATCACTTCATGAGTACAGGTAAACATCAAACTATGCTAAATAACGATTGCTCACTTTACTTCGTAGAAGCACCGTCTACTTGTAACGAGGTTATCGTTTCTAATTATCTACTACAAACTAATAAAGACGCACGCTTTAAACGTTGGGTAATTAGTAATATGATTAGCAGAACTTACTTCCACAATATGGTAACTCACTATCTTGAAGCAGTTTATCAAGACCGTGTTTATAAAAAAGTTGATAATAATGAAATGTTAACTGCAGAAGTCTTATCTACTATAAAACGTGAAGTTATGGAAGAATTTTTCGGAGATAGTCTTGTAATTAACGAGGGAGCAGAACTTACATGGATGCGTCAACCTCACTACTACATGGGACTTTATCCATATACTTACTCTGCAGGACTAACTATCGGAACAGCAGTTGCTAATAAAATTGACAAAAATCCAAGTTATGCCGATACTTGGCTAAATGTTCTTTCTAAAAGGAAGTAGTATGTCAGCACTAGATCTTTCTAAACTTGCTGGTTGTGATGTGAGTACCGCTGAACCGCTTAAAGAAGCAATTTCATATGTTGGATACTTAGTAGATCAACTTTATGAATTAACAGATGAGCTGAAAAAAATAAGACATAAAAAGAATCTTAATGACTTCTAATCATTAAGATTCTTTTTAAACTTTTATGAATTTTATACTTTATTGTTAGACTTTAACCCTACATTTCTTTTTAACTTTTCAAAGCAAGCTTTTTCGCATTCAATTACTGCTGAACGGAAATTTTTTTCTTCAAGAATTCGTACAGCTTCGATTGTACTACCTGATGGTGAACAAACATTATCCTTTAGTTTTCCTGGATGTTCTCCTGTTTCTAGTACCATTTTTGCAGCCCCGATTACTGTATGTGCCGCTAAGCGATAAGCAGTTTCACGACGTAACCCGTTTAACACTGCACCATCAGCTAATGCTTCAATAAATAAATAACCATAAGCAGGGCCTGACCCACTAAGTGCAGTCAATCCAGCCATATCTTTTTCCGCTATCACCTCTGATAATCCAAGACTGCTAAATAAACTTAAAACGTACTCTACTTCTGTTGATTCTATATTATGTCCTACGCTAACACCAACAACCCCCGCATCTACTTCAACTGGCGTATTCGGCATAATGCGAACTACTTTTTGCACTTGGTACAATACTTTCTATATCTTTTATCTCTACTGCTGCCGCCATCGAAATAACTATTTTTCCTTCTAGTTCTACTTTGATTTCTTCTAGTACACTTGCTACTAAATATGGTTTTACACCCTAAAAAAATACAACATCACATTCTCTTGCCAAATCTTTTTGAGCTATTGGCCGCTTGGACTCCATTACGTTCAGCTACTTTTTCTGTACTATCGTTTGAAGAATTTCTAACGAAAAATATTTTCTTTCGCTACTTTTTGACTAGAAATTACCCTTTCAGAACTGCTTCCCCATATTACCAACACCGATAAAACCTAGTTTTTTTCATATTGACCTCCTATTATATTTTTGTTTTTTTGAGAATATACAAACTACTCTCCATTCACTATCTATTATATCATATTTAACTGTTCTAATTCTCTTCTTAATAAATTTTATTAGTACTACATCTTATGTTATACTTAAATGTGTATTGAAATTTTTTTGTAAATAAGGAGTTATTATGGACAACAGTTGGAAAGAAATATTTAAAGATTATCCTAAGCGTAATGAATTGGGCATAACAGTTGATAATATAAATAAAAAGACAAACGGCGACTATCTATCCACCAAAAGAATTAGTTTTCAAGGTCTTTGATCGCCATTACAAGATATAAAAAGTAGTTATATTGGGACAAGATCCATATCATAATCCCGATCGAGCTTGTGGATTAAAGCTTTTTCTGTTAATGATGGCGTTCCTTTACCTAAGAGTTTAATAAATATTTATAAAGAACTTTATGATGACCTTGGCATTACTCCTGCAAAAACAGGAAATTTAGAAAAATGGTTTAAACAAGGTATTTTTCCTATTGAACTCTGTTTTAACCGTTGAAGAATATTCACCAGCAAGCCATAGCAATGTTGGCTGGCAAGATTTTTACAGACTATATAATAGAAACTATTTCACAAAAATAACAACGTTGTATTTGTCCTATGGGGGAGTTATGCTAGAAGTAAAAAAACTCTAATAGATAGCTCTCGCCATAAAAATAATAGAATCGCCACACCCAAGTCCGCTATCTGCTTATCGTGGTTTCTTCGGTAGCAAGGTATTTTCACGTATAAATTCATATTTAGAAGAAGTCGGCAAAAACCTATTGACTTTTAATTTGGAAAAACTAATTCTAATTAACCAATTTTTAAGTTTATGACTTTATTTTCTTCAAAATTTTTAATAAAAAAATAAATTTTAATAGAAAAATTTAAAAATAATTTTAAGTATATTTTAAGTAAAAGAGATATAATTATGACTTAGACAAAAATAATTAATTTTTTTCATTCTTAACGACACTTGTCGTTTCTCCCTTTTTAAGTTTGAAAATATTTTTGTTTAAACCAATATTTCAGTTAATTCTTTATGATATTAACAGATAATAAAACTTTTTAATTTTTCATAATGTGGCTTGTCGCTCCCTAGGCAAGCCATTCTCCCTTTTAAGAGTAGCGATACTCTTTTGTTATTTGTATATAAGATTAGATATTAATAAGCAAGAAATTGCTTCGAACTTAATTTAGTTCATAAAAAGCTAAGTATCCCCTATACTTAGCTTTTTTTATTTTGCCTATAATTAAATAAGAAGCACCTTAAATTCTCGATCATCCATATCAATTTTTTTAAGGCGCTCTTTTTTTATTGTTTAGTATATTACAAATTTTTTTCAATATAATACATAGTTTTATGTTGACCACTTGCATATTGTTTATTATTTAATCGTAATGTAATTACACCTGTTGGTCGATTAGTAGCTATAGTAACAAATGGTATTATTATTCTATCTCCTTGAACTTGCCAACGTTCGACCGGTGCAAAGATTGAATCGGTAGCTCCGCCTATTCCAGCGATGTAACGTAATGCAAAGGCATTATCTTTTTGAAATATACGATAGTATTATTATCTTTTTACTAATTTTTCTAATTCTTCTTGAGTATATTCTACTTTACTTTTTATCCAGTTCCATAAAAAGTAATTCTCTTTCTGCATCCAATTTTGCAAATACATCTTTAAGATTATAAGTTCCTTCATTATATGTGTTAATTAAGTCTAATACATAAGTAGCTGGTGCAAAAACAATTTGATTATCTGTTCCGTTATCTATAACACTATAACGAATTGCATTAGCTGCTGTAGAACCTTTAAAGTTAAAGCAAGCTATAATTCATAAGTTCTAGTATTTTCCCAGCTTCATTAAAGTTATGATTGTATTTATTAGTATTATTTCTATTAGTTGGTGCTATTGTTTGATTTTTTTATTTTTTTATTGACGATATTGTTGCCTTTTATTTTCTTGTTGATTTTTGTTCATCAACATTAGCATCATCTTTTAACATATTCGTTATTACATCTTGTGTTTTTTCTGTATCATTAGTAATCTTTTTGTGCTACTTTTATCTGTACATCCTGTTAAAAACTCCTATTCCTAAAACAAAAACTGCTGCAATTTTTTTAAAATTTTGTTCATTTTTCTCCACCTTCTTTCTGTTTTTAATATTATTTACTTTTTATTTCTTCTCTTCTTTAATTATATTATACTACCGAAAATTACAAAAAGCAACGATTTATTACAAGAATATTACATTTATGTTACAAAAATAATTTTATTTTTGTTTCGGTATTCTTCACTATAGCTTTTTATCTCATTTTTATGAATTTATTTCTTGTTATTTTTCTCTATCTTCTTAAAAACTCTTTTCAATAGTTCGCACGTAAAATTTGAACTGATAGTTTTTTTATAGTAAAATATACTCGATTATATGGATAGGAGATTGATATATGAGTAGAGTCGCTATTGTTAGTGCTAAACGTACCGCTATCGGTAGTTTTGGCGGCAGTCTTAAAGATATTCCAGCTGCAACACTTGGAACTGAAGTTGTAAAAAAATCATTAGAGGAAATAAATCTAAGCCCTACCCTTGTTGACGAAGTAATCTTCGGCAATGTTCTTGGAGCTGGTCTTGGACAAAACATCGCTCGTCAAATCGCGATCTTTGCTGGTATTCCACAAGAAAAGAGTGCATTTGTCGTAAATAAGGTTTGCGGTTCTGGTCTAAAAAGCGTTGTTTTAGGCGCTCAATCTATTTTTACTTGGTGACAATGATATCGTTGTTTGTGGCGGTGTAGAAAATATGAGCACTGCCCCTTATTACACAAAAGATGCACGTTTTGGTGCTAAACTAGGAAACTTCGAACTTGAAGATAGTATTATTCATGATGGTCTAACCGATGCTTTTGAAAATTATCATATGGGTATTACCGCTGAAAATATTGCTGAGCAATTTTTTATTAGTCGTAAACAACAAGATGAATTTGCAACACTTAGCCAGCAAAAAGCTAGCACTGCTATTGAAAAAGGAAAATTCTCAAATGAAATAGTTCCTATTACGATAAAAACACGTAAAGAAGAAAAAGTTTTTGATACAGATGAATTTGTTCGTTCTAGTACTAATCTAGAATCTCTAGCAAAACTACGCCCAGCGTTCAAAAAAGATGGAACTGTAACAGCTGGTAATGCTTCTGGTATTAATGATGGAGCGGCTTGCGTTATTTTAATGTCTGAAAAACGCGCTAGTGAGCTAGGTATTAATATTCTTGGATTTATCGATGGTTATGCTACCGCTGGATTAGATAATAAAGTTATGGGTCTTGGTCCAATACCCGCAACGAGAAAAGTTTTAGATAAACTGAATTTAACAACTGATGATATTGATTTATTCGAACTTAACGAAGCTTTTGCAGCGCAGTCGATAGCTGTTCTTAACGAACTTAACCTTGATACTTCTAAAGTTAATATCAATGGTGGTGCTATAGCTTTAGGTCATCCTATTGGAGCGAGCGGTTGTAGAATCCTTGTTTCTTTAGTACATGAACTAATCAATGAAAAACAAAAAATCGCGGACTATGCTCGCTTTGTATCGGAGGCGGTCAAGGTATTTCTGTGGTTATAAGCCGCAATTAAAACTATTTATAGTAATATATAACTAGATTTATTATTTCCTTCTATCAATTAGAATAACTAAATCTAGTTTTTTAAGTTTAATTTAAGCTTCTATACTAAAAATCTTATTGTCAAGAAACTTTTTTTAACTTTAAACAGTCTAACTGTGGACTATTTACGAAAAATTGTATACAATAGTAGTTGCGTAAATATTTGAGCTCTTGAGGGAGTTCACTGTGTTTTATAGAAATAATTAGATTAATAGTAATCGAAAGGTAAAAAAATAAAATGAAAAATAGGAATTGATAAGATTGGGTTTTGCAATGCCCGAGTACTATCTAGATATTCAGTGACCCTAGCAATAGCTCGTGGTATTGAACCTGATAAATTTACTAAAGGTTTACTTCAATTAGAAATGAGTATCCCGCCAGTAAGTCAAGATATCGTTACACTTGGCGCTCAAGCTGCTTTTGAAATTTTTAGATAATGATGATTTAGAAAAAAATAGATATGATTATTGTTGGGACAGAATCTGGTATCGACCAAAGTAAAGCTTCTGCGGTGTTTATCCACGGTCTATTAGATATTCAGCCATTCGTGCGTACTATCGAAGTAAAGGAAGCTTGCTACGGTGCTACTGCAGCTCTTGATTTTGCAAAAAACCATGTCTTGAACAATCCTGATTCAAGGGTACTTGTAATTGCGAGCGATATCGCTAAATATGGAGTAAAAATCTTCTGGAGAATCTACACAAGGAGCTGGTAGTTGTGCTATGCTAGTTACTAGCAACCCTCGTCTTCTAGAATTAAACAATGATAATCTTTGCCTTACTCGTGATGTTATGGATTTTTGGCGTCCTAACTATTCTCAATACGCTTTTGTCGAAGGTAAATTTTCAACTGAGCAGTATCTTGGATGTTTAGAGACTGTTTGGGCTAAATATTTAGAAAGAACAAAAACAACAGCTACAAGACTTTAGTGCGGTATGTTTACATCTACCATATCCAAAAACTTGGACTTAAAGGATTACAACTGTTATTAGAACAAGAAAAATAATGAATCTACAAAAGAAAAACTTATTAGCACGTTTTAACGAATCTATTCTCTATAGCCAACGTGTTGGTAATATTTATACAGGTTCATTATTCTTAGGGTTATTATCTCTTCTTGAAAACAACACTACTCTTAAAGCAGGGGATAAAATCGCTCTTTATAGTTATGGTAGTGGTGCTGTTGCCGAAGTATTTGGTATGACGCTAGTCGAAGGTTATGAAAACCAATTAAAAACTAATAGACTTGAACAGTTTAATAATAGAAAACAAATCTCTGTTGATGAATATGAAAAAATGTTCTTTAGAGATACTACCGTTGATGAAGATGGTAATCTAGATATTTCTGATATTCGTGATGAAAGTCGTTTCGTCCTAGAAAAATCGAGAATCACAAACGAATCTATAAAAAACAAATTTAAAAACTTAGTTAATTTTTACATTAACTTATAAACCCTCACTAACACCACTATCTATAAAAGCTATTAGTTAATTGTTAGTGAGGTTTTTCAAAAATTACCGAAAGGGAGGCTCCTATAATGAATAATTGGAGTGGATTTTATAAAAAAACTCGCGATGAACGTTTAAATGTTATTAAAAAACGCTAATATTTTAGATAATGAGCATTTCAACTTGCTAAATAACAACAAAATATTAGATTTTGAAACAGCTAATAATATGGTAGAAAAATGTTGTCGGGACGTTTTCTTTACCATTTAGCGTTGTTCCTAACTTTGTTGTTGATAAAAAAAACTATCTAGTTCCTATGGTTACGGAAGAACCTTCTGTCGTTGCTGCATGCAGCAATGCCGGAAAAATAGTTGAACGCTGCGGAGGATTTAGCACCACTATCCACGATAGAAAGATGATCGGACATATTGCTCTCTATGACATTAACGATATTGAGGGCTACCTGCAATCTTATCTTAGACAATAAAGAGCTTTTGCTTAAAACAGCAAACGAAGCTTATCCATCTATAGTTAAGCGTGGCGGTGGTGCCTGCGATTTAGAGGTTAAAGTTCCGACTGAGGATGATACTACTTTTGTAGTTGTTTATTTAATAGTTGATACTTTAGAAGCGATGGGGGCTAATATGCTTAACACTATGCTTGAGGCAGTAAAAATATCTCTTGAAAGTCTTACCGGTGGCGTTGCCCTTATGGCAATTTTATCTAACTACGCAACACGTTCTTTAGTTACAAGTCGATGCGAAATTCCATTTTCAAATCTTGGAGATAATGGAGAATACCTTGCAAAACGCATAGAGCTAGCGAGTAAGTTTGCTCAAGCTGATACTTATCGTGCTGCGACACATAACAAAGGAATTTTTCAACGGTATCGACAGTATTGTTATCGCAAGTGGTAACGATTGGCGAGCTATCGAAGCTAGTTGTCAAAGGTTGGGCAGCGCGTAGTGGAAAATACAAAGGACTTTCTACTTGGACTTGTGACCTAGAAAAACAAATTTTAATCGGCGAACTAACATTGCCGATGCCAGTAGCTAGTGTCGGTGGTTCTATTGGAATCAATCCTAGCGTAAAAGTAGCACGCACTATGTTAGGAAATCCTGATGCGAAAAACTTTTGGCAAACATTATCGTATCTGTTGGACTTGCTCAAAACCTTGCTGCTTTACGCGCGTTAGTTGGCGATGGCATCCAAAAAGGTCATATGAAACTTCATGCGAAATCATTGGCTATTTTAGCAGGTGCTACTACTGATATTTTGGATGAAGTAGTTGAAAAATTACGCGCTGAAAAACATATGAACTTAGCTACTGCTAAAGAAATAGTTAGTACATACAAGAAATAAGAAAAAAATCGATGTATCTTAACTGATACATCGATTTTTAAAATTTTACCTTATGCAGCTCTCTTATACCCCGCTTTTTGTGCTGCTTCTTCTGAATTAAAGACTAATAAGTTTTTAGCTGCTACCTTATTGTAAGAAGGATGCTCTGGAGTATAGTACTGTCCGCTCTTTTTACTTGCACGAACTACTACTGCTTTTTTAGCCTCCTGCTTTTGTTTTTGCTCTTGAGCTTTTTGCTCTTTCTTAATATCATCCATAGTCGCCTTCATCTCATTTTCTAGACTTTGTTTAGGCGCTGATATTTGGGTTGGGTTTTTGAGATTTACTTTCTTCTGAAGTATCTCGTTTTTCATCTGTCTGCTCTTCTGCTTTTCTTCTCACGCTCTTCTTTTTCTCTTGGAAAGATCTTATTTGCTCTTCCTTCTTAGCCTCACTAAAATGATTACTCATCATCATAGTAAACGACAATACCAAAGCAGCTATCGCTCCTAACACCACTTTTTTTAATCCTTGTTTTGCGCTGAATAAGTTTGATAACAGGTGGGCATAGTAATATAAAACTGAATATAAAGACGATTATTGCGTATTCTGGGCCATGGGTAAAGACCATACTAAGTGATATAAACATAAATATCACAAATATAAACCATAAAAATCATTTGTCCATGTTCTTTTTATAAATTTATTCACGACTTTTTCTCCTTAAAAATTTCTCACTTTATATATTCTATCACTTTTTTTCGAACTTATACAATTACTTTCAAATTGTTTCCTCAATTATAAAAATTATTTTTACAAGCAGTTTTGTTGTTTATTTTTAAAAAATTTCTTATAATTAACTTATATATAATTAACTTATATATATTGATTAAAAACCGGGGAGGCTTATTACTATGACATTTAAATTACCTGAATTACCTTATGCTTTTGATTACTTAGAGCCTGTTATTGATGCTAAAACAATGGAAATTCATCACGGGAAACACCACGCTGCTTATGTTAATAATTTAAACGCAGCTTTAGAAAAAAACACCCAGAAATTGAAACTCGTTGTATCTGTGGAATCTTAAAAAAACATCGAAAATATTCCAGCTGATATTCGTCAAGCAGTTATCAACAACGGTGGTGGCCACCACAATCACTCTCTATTCTGGAAATCACTAACTAAAAGCTGATACTTCAGAATTTGGTGGTTTAGTTAAAGAAAAAATCGATGCTGAACTTGGTGGTTACGAAGAGTTTGTTAAAAACTTCTCTGCTGCAGCTGCAACAAGATTCGGTAGTGGTTGGGCATGGTTAGCACTTGATAAAGAAGGTAAATTAGTTGTTACTTCAACAGCTAACCAAGATTCTCCTTACTTAACAGAACTTACTCCAATCCTTGGATTAGACGTTTGGGAACATGCTTACTACCTAAACTATCAAAACCGTCGTCCAGACTACATTAAAGAATTCTTCCGTGTAGTAAACTGGGACTTCGTAAACGAGCGCCCTAGCTAAACAGTTAAATAAATAATACAAGAAAAAAACAGCATAGACTTGAATTTAGTCTATACTGTTTTTTTATTTAATATTTATTTAACCCACTTTCCATCTTTTTCCAAAGTAATATTTTCCTATCCATTCATCATGTGCCATCTTTCCATCAGATTTTAAATAATAGTCTCCTTTCCATGCGTTTTTATAGTATTTTCCAAAAATAACCTAGGTAGTACCAAGACTCATATCCATAATCATAAAATCCATTCATCAGAGGCCATTCTACCATCTGCTTTTTAGATAATAATCTTGATACCATACACTTCTTAAGTATTTACCATCTGCCCCCTATATAATATGAGCTTCCTTTATCACTAATCCATTCATTACGTGCCATCTTTCCATTTGATTTTTAAATAATAGTCTTTTTTTCCAGACACTACTTAAGAACTTCCTTCATCATCTAAGTAGTACCACGCACTATTTTCCTTATCATAAATCCATTCATGACGCGCCATCTTTCCATCTGATTTTAAATAATAATAATAATCTATCCATTCATCATGAGCCATTTTTCCCATTAGTATGAAGAAAATAATATTCTCTATCTTTATACCACTGCATCCAAGAACCACTTAGGAATTTTCCACTATCACTAAAGTAATACCATGACTTTTTATTATTATCATAAACCCATTCATTATTCGCCATCTTTCCATCTGATTTCAAATAATAAAAGTAATGCTTCCACTGATTTTTAAAAGGTACTCCATTCTCATAGTAATACCAATCATATCCAAATTTTCCAACTTTAACTTTAACCCAACCATTCTTAACTGCTTGAGCATAATTATTACTATTATCTAAAAAGCTAGTTGCTGGTACTAATAAGGTTGCAGATAACATTGCTACAATAAGTTTTTTTGAGAATTATATTTTTCATTGTATTCTCCTCCTTTTTCCTTAATTCTATACTAACATAATTTTTATACTTAATCAAACGCTTTCAATTGTTGCTCTATATTTTTACGTAAAACTTTTTAACTTAATTTAAACTTTTTATATATAATTTTTAAGATTTATTAATAGCGTGTAGTTGGCCTATTGCTATATTATCCAACTACCCTATTTTTTTATTTTATTAACCCAGATTAGATTTGGAGGAAAAAGTTATGAGTAATTGGAAAGTTATTGCTGCTTTTGTAGGGTAGCTGTATTTTTATGAAGTGTTAGTTTTGCTATTATGGTTTGGTTTAAAAATGGATGTTAGCACCTTTTTGCTAGTGCTAAAGTAAAAATTAGTTATTGGTATCTTATTCTTTATTTTGGCTAATTTTTCTATTATAGCTTATATATTTAGAGTTGGCTCACCCTACCATTAACTACAGTAACATCTGGTTTTTCTACTTTGTTAACGGAGTTGTTATAGCAATAATTTTATTAATCGCAAAATTAATCTTAAAACTATTTAAATTTAACCTTTCTCAAGGATTTTAGTTTAGGAATAACAGGTATATTTCTTATAAGTATGTCTGCTTTAGGTCTATATTGGGCGTATTCACCTATTGTTAAAAAGCGAAACTATAAAAAGTAGATAAAAATAGAAAAACCTATAAAAGATAGCTATGGTTTCTGATCTACATCTTGGAACATTCTTTTGGTAATGGTCAGCTAGAAAAATTAAACAAAATTATCTCTGAACAAAAACCTGATGCTGTAGTTATTGCAGGGGATCTTATGGATGATGACATGGTTATGTACAAAAAGCGTAATATGAAAGAAACACTTAGTAAGCTAAATGCTCCTTTAGGAGTCTATACAACAATGGGGAATCATGACCGAGATGCACAAGAGATAGTAGATGAGGTTAAAAAAGCAGGTATAATTCCTCTATTTGATGAAAGTGTGGACCTTAATAAAGATGTTACCTTAGTTGGCCGTAAAGATAGAAGTGTTAGTCGTGATAGACTAGATACAGCTGAATTACTTAAGAGCGTAGATCTTAATAAGGCTATTGTTCTTGTTGACCACCAACCGGATGCTATCAATTATCACTCTACCCTTCCTGTTGATGTTCAACTATCAGGTCATACTCATCATGGTCAAATGTGGCCAATTAACTATATTACAGAACGTATTTATACTCTAGATTATGGTTATAAAGAAATTAACGGCAGACATTTCTTTTACATCTGCTAGTTACGGTTTTTGGGGACCACCTTTCAAAAACAACAGCTCGTAGTGAAGTTTGGATAATTACAATAGAAGGAAAATAAACAAAACCAGTAAGAAGTTACTCAAAATTATGCTTTTTAACATCAATTTTTATTGAGTATCTTTCTACTGGTTTATTTTATACACATTCAATCTACAGCTAATTAGATCAACTTTCTAAAACTATAAAATTAATCTCTTACCTTCTTATTATAGAATCTACCTTTTTATTGATTTTTCTTGTTCTCTTATACTATCCCATAATTCTTTAGCTGTTTTCAAATCTATTTTTGTAATAATCTTTAATAATTTTTATATTGGCTATATCTCCTTGAGAGTAGTCTACTATCTCTTTTACATTAGAGAAGTCCATACTCTCTAGTACGCTTGGCTTAATATGTTCCCATAAATTTTTAGCATCTAGTAGATTCAAACCATACGCTTCTCTTAACAATTTTATATTAGCTATGTCTCCTTGAGTTGTGTCTATTACCGCTAGCACTTCTTCTTTCTTTTCTTCTTTTATTAGTTCTTCATATTTTTCTTTACTTAAACGTGCTTTTTCTTCTGCTTCTGGGTTTGGCGTTTTTTTGATTTAATCGAAAAGTATACAAAAAGACATACCCCTAATATTATAATTAATCCTATTTTCATTATTTATTCTCCTAACCTATTTTCTTGTTTTTAATATCTCCCACAGCTTTTTAGCATCTGCGAAGTTTAAAAAGTATTTTTCTAAGCGCCGCGATATTGAATGCATCATTTTGGCTAAAGTTTATTACACTTTCTAATTCTTTCTTATAACTTTTTTTCTTGCAATCTCTCGAATGCCTCTTTACTTTTTAGCGTTTTGTTTTTATTTTATCTCGAATATTTGCGATTATTGCATAAACAAAAAAATAAACGCAAGCATTACATAAATTGTATTCATATTCATAATTTAGTAACTCCTTTTAAAAATAATCTATCATATCTAATTATATAGTTTTTCTTTTTCTGTTGTAAATACACACTCTTTTCAAAATTGATTTTTTTCCACTATAATTTGGTATCATTAATTGTACTTTGAATTAAAGGATTGGTAACTTATGAAATTTTTTTAACTGAAATTGATACCGAAAAAAATACACAGAATTTGTAAAAAAATCACAAACTTGGAAACATGATGCAAGCAACAGAGTGGGCACAAATAAAAAAATACTTGGAGTGTTGAGCGTGTTGCTGTCGTTGACGACAATAACAACATTGTTGCAGCGACTCAAATACTGACTAAAAAAAGGCTTTTGGTATGCCCCTCGTGGTCCCATTATGGATTATGATAATAAAGAACTTGTATCATTCTTTTTAGAAAATCTAAAAAAATATGCAAAAAATAAAAACTGCAAAACTAGTTAAGTTGGACATTCCTGTTGCGATTAAAGATGAAAAAAACTCCACGAGTTTAAAGACATAAATGTAGAAAGAACAGATAATGAGCTTATAAAAGGTATTTAAAAAAATATGGATATAAGCATAAAAGGATTCAGTCTTGATATGAGTAGCACTATCCAACCTCGTTTCAACACTGTAACCAAGCTAACAGCCGAAGTTCCTGACCTTTTTTCCTAAGGATACACGTCGTTTGATTCGTGATGCTGATAAAAAAATTTGTTGAAGTACGTCGTTGTGGAAAAGAAAACCTAGATGATTTCTTATTTGCGCTAGCATGTACAGAAAAAAGAAAAAAATATCTCGTTACGCGGACGTGAGTATTTTGAAAACTTATTAGATACTTTCGGAGATAATGCACTACTTTATATTTCATATATAAATGTTGAAAAAGCACTTGAAGAATGCCAAATGCGTAAAAGAAAAATCTAGAACTAGAAATCGAAGCACTTGGTGAGAAATCTCCTAAGAAAAACGTACTCTTGTTGAACAAGTAGCTGGAATAGAAAAAAATTAATAACATTGTTTAATACTCTTGAAATTGAGGATAAAAACTAAAGACCAAGTAATTAGCGCAGCTATCACTATAGCCTACGGAAATCATGCTGAGATTATTTATGCAGGGATGAATGAAAGTTTTGCGAAATTACCTGCGCAATACAAAGTATTCTCTGATACGATGAGAACAGCTCAAACGATGGGTGTTAACGAAGTATCAATGGGCGGAATCGAAGGGAATCTTAACGACAGCCTTCTTGGTTTCAAATCAAAAATTCGCTCCTAATATGAGTTGAATATTACGGAGAATTTGACCTAGTTCTTTCTCAATCATTCAACCTAATGTATAACTACGGTTTACCGCTTCGTAGAAAAATTATTAAAACTTATAAAGCGCTAGACAATAACCAAAAATCCCTGTTAAACTTAGTTCTGCAGGGATTTAATCTTTTCTATTTAATTAATTTGAATACATCATTCAAGTTCTCAGCCATTGTTGGATGTGTGAAAAATCTGATCTTTTAGATAAGTGTATGGAATTTTTATTATCAATTGCCATTTTTATTATGTTTATAATCTCTTCAGAATTTTTCCAAATAGTGTTGCACCAAGAATTAAATTAGTATCTTTATCAACTATTACTTTATATATACCTCTTTGATCCTGATTAACTGCTCCTCTTGGCATATTAGCAACTGGCAGACTTGCTACCGCTACGTTAGAGTAATTTTCTTCAGCTTCTGCTTGGTGAAGCCCTACATGAGATAATACCGGTGAAATAAATGTTGAGTAAGGAACATTTTTACGACTTGCTCTTGTATAGTCCTTATTACCGTGAAGGTACCCATTTACCACTCTAAAATCATCTAACGATACATATGTAAACTGTAAACCACCATTAACATCACCAACTGCGAAAACATTTTCTACATTTGTTTGACAATAATCATCGACTTCTATAAAGCCTCTTTCATTTACTTTGATATCTGTATTTTCTAATCCAAGATTTTCTGTATTAGCTCGACGCCCTGTTGCATGTAAAAGAGCATCAAACTCTAACTCACCATATTTTTCTGTATCAACTACAACTTTTTCTCCATTATTGCGAATTTCTTTTGTAGCTGTTCCTAATTTAAACGTTACTCCTGCTTCTTCTAAATAACCTTTGGCCATTTCGGCTATATCTTTATCTTCACGACCTAATACCGTTGGTGCAAAATCAATAACAGTAACATCAACACCGAAACGCGCATATAAATTAGCAAACTCTATCCCAATATTTCCTCCACCAATAATTCCTAGAGTTTTTGGAGTAGACTCTAATTTTTGAAACTGTGTACTATCGTAAACATTTTTTTAGATGTTGTTAATCCTGGTATTGGTAGTACATTATTTTTTGCTCCTGTATTAATTACAACAACATCCCCTTCTAACTGCTTAGTTTCACCATCTATCGAAATTTCTACTACTTTATTAGACACAAATTTCGCACTAGCCGTATAAACATCTATATTAGGGTTATTGTCTAGCATTGCAAAGTTTTTCGCGTTAAGTTTAGATACAACAGTATCTCTAGTTGCTTTCGCCTCTTTAAACTCTTTTTATTATCAGCAGCAACAATTAGAGTTTTTGTCGGTATACATCCGATGTTGATACAAGTTCCTCCGTACATCTCGCTACTTTTCTTCCACAACTGCTACTTTTTCCCTTCATTTCCAAAAAGTGGCAGCTAATGTTTTTCCTGCTTTCCCAAATCCAATTACTAATAAATCATACTTAATCATTCTTCGACTCCTTTTTGTCTTAATAAATGTATTTTGAAAGTTGCTAATATAGTTACCATATATCCACCGAACTAATTAGTTCTTTCGTTAAAAATTTTAGTACTGTTTTCTTAAACTTACAACTTTTTTTGCTCACAAATCATATATTCACTTTAATATATGATTTCGCCAAAAATATAATTTGATATTACATCTGATTATGATATAATAATCTTTGTACAAATTTGAAAAATTTATGGAGGAAGAAAAATGACACTACCTAATTGTCCAGAGTGTAATAGTGAATATACTTATGAAGATGGAAATATGTTAGTATGCCCTATGTGCGCTCATGAATGGTCACCAGAAGATGCTACTAATGCTGAGGAAGAAAAAAAGTTTACCGTGATGCTAACGGTAATGTTCTTCAAGATGGGGATACTGTTTCTGTAATTAAAGATTTAAAAAGTTAAAGGAAGTTCTTCTACACTAAAAACAAGGAACACGCGTTAAAAAAATATTCGTCTTGTAGACGGAGATCACAACATTGACTGCAAAAATCGATGGTTTTGGTGCAATGAAACTTAAAAGTGAATTTGTTAAAAATATAGACTAATAATGAGAGCAACATTTTTTTACTTGCTCTTATTTTTATTGTTATTTCCACTTAACTATTATATTTTTTTAATTTTCACCAAATTTTCTGACAATTCCCTTTACAAAACTCTTTTTTTCTTGTATAATGTACACATGTCTTTTTTTAAAAAATACAATTGTAGTTTTAAATGTTAAAGATAACTTTGTATAAAGTTATCTATTTATATAAATTTTAAATGAATAAAGGAGAATATTATCATGAGTTTTTATAAAAAAATACCATTATTAGCAAAACTTATTTTAGCTGTTACTCTTGGGATTGTTTTAGGAAGCTTCCTTCCTACTTCTATTATGAGAAGATTTGTTACTTTCTCATCAATTTTCAGCTCATTCTTAGGATTTACTATCCCATTAATTATTGTAGGCTTTATCGTACCAGGTATTAGCCAAGTGTCTAACAACGCTGGGAAACTTCTTGGACTTTCTACTGGAGTTGCTTATGTTTCTACACTTATCGCCGGAACATTCGCTTTCTTAGTAGCGAAAGTAGCTTTACCAAACTTACTTGCTAACTCTACTTTACAAAACATTCCAAAACCCAGAGGATTTAATGCTTAAAGGTTATATCGAATTTAAAATGACACCTATCTTCGATGTTACAACAGCGCTTATTATTTCATTTATTCTAGGTATCGGAATTTCAGCAACTAAATCTGAAAGCTTAAAACAAGGATTCAATGACTTTGGAGAAATTATTGAAAAATTACTTTCTTCATTAATTATTCCACTATTACCATTCTATATCCTTGGGGTATTCATGAACATTACCGCTTCTGGTGAAGTATTCAAAATCTTAAAAATCTTCGCTTTAGTATTCGTTCTAATAATCGTATTACACTTTGTAATTATCGCTATTCAGTACACTGTTGCAGGTTCAATGAACAAGAGAAACCCATTCAAAATGCTTGTTAAAATTTTACCAGCTTACATGACAGCTATCGGTACTCAATCATCAGCAGCTACTATTCCAGTTACACTGAAAAGTACTAAAAACATGGGTGTCGATAAAAACATCGCAAACTTCACTATTCCGTTATTTGCAACTATCCACCTATCAGGTAGTACAATTACTTTAACTACTTGTGCATCTGCTGTTTACTGGTTACAACACGGAGCTAGTTTCCCATCAGCCGTAGTTATGGTTAAATTCATTCTACTTCTAGGAGTAACAATGGTGGCTGCTCCTGGTGTTCCTGGTGGAGCTGTTATGGCTGCTCTTGGATTATTACAATCTGTTCTTGGATTCAACGAAATCATGCTATCTCTTATGATTGCCCTTTACATCACTCAAGATAGCTTTGGAACAGCATGTAACATCTCTGGAGACGGTGCTTTATCAGCTATCGTTGATAGATTGAATAGAGTATTCTTTAAAAAGACAATCAAGAAGCATAATAAAAATCGGGCTTGAAATAAAATTCAAGTCCGATTTTTTTATTTTAATCTAAATCTAAGTTTTACAGGATTATGATCGCTATATCTATAATCTTGGTCTAATGTTTTAACCTGCGATACTTCTATATTATCACTCGCGATAAATCCATCGATTATAAATTCATACGTTCCATTAGAACCTTTTTCGTACGGTTTATTATTAAGTCGCGCTGATGGACGACTATTATCATAGTACAACTTGAACTTATCTTTTAACAATGTTTTTATCGAATAATTCTGCTCGCCAAAAGCTCCGCCGGAGTCTTTTCTATTTCTTCCTTAGTTAAATCTCTAAGCTCCTGATTAAAAATCAGCTCCTACTAAAAACATAATTTCCTTTTTGCGTATTCTTTCTCCATAAATTCAATAAGTTGTTTTTGTTTGTGCTATTTTTCCTTTATTATCCTTATCATAAGCATCCAAATGCGCATTAATAAGAACTAGCTTTTTATCGCTATTTTCTATATTACTATAAATTACCGAAAAGCCACGTTTTAAGTTAGCTAACCTCGTCGGGAAAGTAAACGGAATTGGCATTTGATATCTTTCGGCATTTTTCTATATTGAATTTCGTAGAAGTATAAATACCACTATTTACCTTACCTAACGGAGGTAATGGATATGGGATATAGGCAACTCTAAAATTGTATGCAAAAGATACTACTGTTATCTAATGCTTTATCTAAATAGTCGACTTGATTTATGTTATATGTACGCTTAGAATCAACATCAACTTCTTGTAAAAACGTAACATCAGCCGCTTCTTCTTTAATAATACGCGTAATATTGGTTAAATTATTTTCTACATGCGCCTTGTCAATTGGGTGAACCATTTTTCCACCATCCATAAAAGAAATCGACATCTTTATCCATACCGAAGTATCCGACATTCCAATCTAACGCATTATACTCTGTATTTAACTTAACCGCATGAGTTTTTTTGTGCTTTGAACAACGGTTAGCTTTTTCCATATCATGTGGTTTGTACTCTGTAATCATTAAATAACCGACCAACCCTGCAAACGCTATAACACAAGCTAAAAATTATACTACCTAATATTTTTAATTATTTTTCATCAATCTACCTATAAAAAAAGAGATTGGTGTTTTTACCAACCCCTCTTGTAACCTTCCTTGTTTTATTAATTAATACTCTTATTCTTGTTTTGGTTTAAGGGATTTTTTTATCACGTAATTGCGAAATAATTATTCCTACTAAAACAACAGCCATACCAATACCCTCACGAATTCCTATGTGTTCACTAAGAATAAGTACACCACCTATAGCTGCAACAACCGATTCTAAACTCATAATAAGCGATGTCGTATGCGGTGGAATCTCCCTTTGAGCAATTATTTGTCCAGTATATCCCAGTCCGCTTGATAAGATACCAAGAGCAAGTAATGGGGCTGCCACGCTAAGTATATCAGCCAAAAATAATTGTTTCTTTTAATCATCGCTAATCCTAAACTAAAAAAATAGCTACTACCACTAATTGAATTATTGATAGAAACATTGAGTTAACACGTAATGCTGAATAGTCAATAACAATAATATGTATCCCCAAAGAAAATTGCACTAATAAAAACTATAACATCTCCAAGTTCAAGGGTAAATTCTTCTTTTACCGATAATAAATAAAAACCTATCACGGCCAAAATAAGACCTATTATAAAAAAACTTATTTAATTTATTACCTAAAAACACACCTATAAATGGAACTATACAAATATAAAGGACAGTGATAAACCCAGCCTTACCTGCTGTCGTCATTCCTATACCAATTTGCTGAATATACATAGCAAAGAATAACACTACACCACACATAATACCTAACCAAAGTTTTTAGAAGAACTAGCTTCTCCTATCAATTTTGGAGCTTGACTCTTATAAAGACTTGGTACTAAAATGGCTACCAATGTTATAAATATAACGGCAATAAGCGATCTCAGTCCAACTACTGTAAGTGGGCCCTAATACTTTTACTTGCGATATTTTTGCCAAATAAACGCTAGTCCCCAAATAATAACTACACCTATTAATATTAATTCCG
>BNJV01002626.1_pt1 | contig 138436 bp, 149 predicted proteins | sample 8540591 | NCBI WGS metagenome assembly BNJV01 (sample SAMD00202457, study PRJDB9452) | human saliva metagenome | host: Homo sapiens | reverse complement strand
ACCAATGTTCAATTACCAAACTTTGACGAATTCTTTGAAACCTTTGATGTCAAAGAAGGTGACCGGCATGTGGCGTGCACCAGAGGACCGATGATGATCATTTGCAATTAAGATAGAGAGACGATTCGAGCGATTGAAACTTCCTGCAGAAAAATAGGAAATCAATGCCGCATTCCGCGAATGCCAGTAATTGAGTTTATCTTTTTCCAAAGGAAAGTAGTCTCGACTTCAGTTAAACGATTGATTTTCTTGATTGCTCGTGAAGATAAAGAATCCCCAAAGTCTAAGTTTCAACCTACTGAAACTAGCTGTGGGGATTTTTGATGGATTAGAAATAACAGTGAATGTCATGATCTAAAAACTTGCTGGTAGTCATATAAATCTTCGGGGATGCAGAGCCTTTATTCCTTCCATTTCATAACGACGTCCTAAAAGCTTTGTATTTGTTTTCTCCAAACTGGTGAAATGGGAGAGTTGTACTTCATCGATATCTGAGAGAATTAAAAAGAGAAGCAAAATTCTTCAGCATCGTTTAAAGAGTCATTGAAATTAGGGAATGACTGGAATACGTAAAACGATTGTTTTGTTTTGAGCAAAAGGCATAATGAATATTTTTAATAATCAGATGATTGTTGACTCCGACAACCTTTCTTATGTTTAAGTGTATTGTAATGTTTCAAAGGTCTGTATAAATAAAATCAACATACTGAATGAGATCGACAAATTTCTCATGTTCAACAAAAGCTGTCGTTTCGATTGCAGTATGAAGTCCAACTTCTTTCGCAGCTTTTAAGATAGCTTTGGCAAATTCAAATTGAGCGAAGATTTCTCCACCAGACAGGGTAAGCGCCACCAGATTCTTCATAGAAGTCAACGTCTTTTCAAGACATCATCTATGATTTCTGTAACTGTTTTTTTCTTCTCCCGTGATGGTTTCACTTTTAGTAACAGCATCCAACATTTTTTCAGGATTTACGCTGGGATTCAGGGATTGGAGCACCATGGACAACGCAGGGGACATCCTTTTCAGAAAATACAGTAGTTCGGATTCCAGGGCCATCATGGATACTAAAGTGTTGGATATTAAAGATTATGCCACGATTTTGTTCCATATTTTTGCTCTCCTATCAATCTAGTAATTCCATTATACATTATTTAAGAAACTAATTCAATTACGAACGAAAGTTTATTTTGTTTTGAATTCACTCGAAAATTTGCTAAAATAGAGAAGAGGTAAAAACAATGCAACGTTTAGATGAAATATTGAAATTAGTATCGGAATTTGAAAAAGATTGATGTTAATAGCTTGTCTGAGAAATTACAAGTCTCTAAAAGTGACCATTCGAAAGGATTTGGACAAGCTAGAATCCAAAGGATTATTGCATAGAGAACACGGCTATGCTGTTTTAAATAGTGGAGATGATATCAATGTTCGATTGTCCTTTCAATATGATACCAAGAAAAGAATAGCCAGGGAAGCTGCTAAATTAATTAAGGATAACGACACAGTTTTGATTGAATCGGGCTCTACGTGTGCCTTGCTAGCAGAAGAAATTTGCCAAACAAAAAAGAATGTCAAGATTGTGACAAATTCTTATTTTATTGCAGATTATATTCAGGAATATGATTCTTGTAAAATCATCCTACTTGGTGGTGAATTTCAAAAAGAATCGAGAGTGACTGTAGGTCCGCTTTTGAAAGAATTAATCCGCTCGTTTAGAGTTCCCTTTGCTTTTGTAGGGGTTGACGGATATGATGATGAACTTGGCTTTACTGGGAAAGATATGATGAGAAGTGAAGTTGTTCAAGCTATGTCCGATGTTTCTAAGGAAGTGATTGTCTTAACAGATTCAAGTAAATTTGGGAAATGTGGAACTGTCAGACGATTTGCACTTTCACAAGTTTCGAGAGTCATAACAGATAAGAATATATCTCAAGAAGCGAAAGAAAAACTTGAGGATTCACAAACGATTTTAACTTTAGTATAAGAAGGAGAAGCCAATTGAAAGATGAACGGAAAAAGTTACTTGCTAAATTAGCCTATCTATACTATGTTGAAGACAAAAGTCAATCGCAAATCGCAGCAGAAACTGGAATCTACCGTACAACTGTCAGCAGAATGCTAGCAGAGGCTAAAAAAGAGGGAGTTGTAAAAATTGAAATCGAAAACTTTGATACTCGCCTCTTCCATTTAGAAAATTATATCAAACAAAAATATGGCTTAAAAGCTATCGAGATTATACCGAATCTAGTTGATGAGCCTCGAGAAAGCCTTGAAAAGCGACTGGCTCAAGCAAGTGCGGTCATGCTTCGTAATTTGATTGAAGATGGAATGACAGTCGGATTTTCATGGGGTAAGTCTCTCAGATTAATGGTAGAACAAGTTGGAACGAAGCGCTTGGATGGTGTTCAATTTTATCCTCTAGCTGGAGGTCCCAGTCATATCCATGCTCGCTACCATGTCAATACGCTGATTTACAGTATGGCGAGTAAATTTCATGGGGAATGTCATTTTATAAACGCGAGTGTCATTCAAGAAAATTCTGAGGTGACGGAAGGCATCTTATCTTCTAAGTATTTTGAGGATTTGAAAGCTAGTTGGCGTTGTTTGGATGTTGCGGCTGTGGGGATTGGTGGCTATGCAGATAGCAAGAATCCTCAGTGGTTTGATATGCTGACATCAAATGATTTTAAGAAATTGGAGTCAGAACATGCTGTAGGAGAAGTATGCTGTCGTTTCTTTGATCAAGAAGGTGTCCCCGTTTATCCTGAATTACAGGAAAGAACAATATCTATCACATTGGAGGAATTGAGAAAGGTACCAAAACACCATCTCTTTAGCCTACGGTGATCAGAAAGCAAAAGCTATTTTATCGGTTTTGAAAGCCAACTATATCAATCATTTAGTCACAGATGAAGCAACGATCTTAAAAGTTTTAGAATTAGATGGTGATCAGCAATTTACTAAAAAATAGGACAGCAGGAATGCAGTCCTTATTTTTTTGAGTTGAATAGCACAAATGTGCAAAAAACAAAAACAACAATCAAATGTTGCGATTTTTATTGACCGGCAAAAATATAAATGGTATATTGACAATAGAAAAAGCGCTTTCAGTAGATTAACAAAGGAGTGTAGTGCACATGGAAATAATTGTTGCAGACCAAATTATTATGGGATTGATTTTAAATGCGGGTGATGCTAAACAGCATATTTACCAAGCTTTATCATATGCTAAGGAGGGCGATTTTACATCTTCTGAAGACGAAATTGCAAAAGCAGATGCAGCATTGCTAGAAGCGCATAACCTGCAAACACAATTTTTAGCCCAGGAAGCAGGTGGGACAAAGACAGATATTACAGCTCTGTTTGTGCACTCACAAGATCACTTAATGACTTCAATCACAGAGATTAACTTGATTAAAGAAATGATTGACTTACGTAAAGAACTTTCAGCGAAACAATAAGGAGGAAAAGAAGATGAAAATTGGATTGTTTTGTGCAGCAGGATTTTCAACAGGAATGTTGGTAAATAATATGAAGGTGGCGGCTAAGGAATTAGGGATTGATGCTGAAATCGATGCCTATTCTCAAGCGAAATTAGCAGATTTTGCCCCAGAAATCGATGTCGCATTGTTGGGCCCTCAAGTAGCTTATACTTTGGATAAATCAAAAGCGATTTGTGAGGCAAACCATATTCCTATTGCTGTCATCCCTATGGCAGATTATGGGATGTTGGATGGTAAGAAAGTACTAAATCTAGCTCTAGAATTGCTAGGAGAAAAATAAGGAGGCTTCCCATGTCTAATTTTAATTCTCAGAAAATTATCGCTCCAATCATGCGTTTTGTAAACATGAAAGGAATTATTGCTCTTAAAGATGGGATGTTAGCGATCCTTCCATTAACGGTAGTTGGTAGTTTGTTTCTGATTATTGGGCAATTACCATTTGAAGGTCTTAATCAGGCTATTGCTAGTGTATTTGGCGATACATGGACAGAGCCATTTATGCAGGTTTATTCAGGAACATTCGCCATCATGGGATTAATTTCTTGCTTCTCCATTGGTTATTCATATGCTAAAAACAGTGGAGTAGAACCTTTGCCAGCAGGAGTTTTGTCCCTATCTTCATTCTTTATCTTGTTAAAATCTTCTTATGTACCAGCTAAGGGAGAACCGATTGGTGATGCCATTGCAAAAAGTATGGTTTTGGTGGTCAAGGGATTATCGGTGCTATTATTATTGGTCTGGTAGTTGGTGCGATTTATACTGTGTTTATCCAAAAGACATATTGTTATTAAAAATGCCAGAACAAGTACCTCAAGCCATTGCCAAAACAATTTGAAGCGATGATTCCTGCTTTCGTGATTTTCTTACTATCAATGATTGTCTATATCGTATCAAAAAGTAGTGACAAGTGGCGGTACCTTTCATTGAAATGATCTATGATGTCATTCAGGTTCCTCTACAAGGTCTAACAGGATCACTTTACGGAGCGATTGGAATTGCCTTCTTTATTTCGTTCTTGTGGTGGTTTGGTGTGCACGGACAATCAGTTGTCAATGGTGTAGTAACAGCCTTACTACTTTCTAACCTGGATGCCAATAAATCAATGTTGGCAGCTGGGAAGCTATCCGTTGAAAATGGTGCTCACATTGTAACTCAACAATTCCTAGATAGTTTCCTTATTTTGTCTGGATCAGGTATAACCTTTGGTTTGGTTGTTGCTATGTTATTTGCTGCTAAGTCAAAACAATATAAGGCACTTGGGAAAGTTGCAGCTTTTCCTGCAATCTTCAATGTTAATGAACCCGTCGTATTTGGCTTCCCAATTGTAATGAACCCAGTGATGTTCCTTCCATTTATTATCGTTCCAATTTTAGCAGCGATAATTGTTTATACTTCAATTGCTATTGGGTTCATGCATCCATTCTCAGGTGTGACCCTTCCTTGGAGTACACCAGCCATTATTTCTGGATTTATGGTTGGAGGTTGGCAAGGTGCTTTCGTTCAAGTGCTGGTTCTCGCAACCTCGACTGTCGTATATTTCCCATTCTTCAAATTCCAAGATAATCTTGCCTATAACAACGAATTACAAGCTGAAAAATAGTGCGTTTATTAGGAATGCACAGATGTGCGACTAGAATAGAATTTATAGGTATTATCCATAATTCATTGAAATTCGTAAAATTTAATGCTACTATAGTTACGAAAGAAAACAAAATAATTTCAAAAGAAAGGTTTTGAAAAAATGAAACAAGTAGAAGTAGCAAGTACAAGCATTAAAACAGAATATTTTGGAAGCCTCACTGAACGCATGAATAAGTATCGTGAAGATGTCTTAAACAAGAAGCCTTATATCGACGCTGAACGTGCCGTTCTTGCAACTAAGGCATATGATCGTTATAAGGAACAACCAAATGTTCTTAAACGTGCCTATATGTTGAAAGAGATTCTTGAAAATATGACAATCTATATTGAGGATGAATCCATGATTGCTGGGAACCAAGCATCCTCTAATAAAGATGCTCCGATCTTCCCAGAATATACTTTAGAGTTCGTTCTGAAGGAATTGGATCTTTTTGAAAGCGGGATGGTGACGTCTTCTATATTACGGAAGAAACGAAAGAGCAGCTCCGTAGTATCGCACCGTTCTGGGAAAATAATAACTTACGTGCAAGAGCTGGAGCTCTTCTACCTGAAGAAGTATCTGTCTATATGGAAACAGGATTCTTCGGTATGGAAGGGAAGATGAATTCAGGAGATGCCCACTTAGCAGTCAATTATCAAAAATTATTGCAATATGGCTTGAAAGGTTTTGAAGAAAGAGCCCGCCAAGCTAAAGCAGCCCTAGATCTAACGGATCCAGCTAGCATTGATAAGTACCATTTTTACGATTCTATCTTTATCGTAGTTGATGCTGTTAAGACCTATGCTCAACGATTTGTTGAACTTGCTAAACAACTTGCTGAGACAGCAACTCCTGAACGTAAGAAGGAATTGCTTGAAATTGCAGAGATTTGCTCAAAAGTTCCATACGAGCCTGCAAGTACATTTGCAGAGGCTGTTCAGTCTGTTTGGTTTATCCAATGTATTCTTCAGATTGAATCAAATGGACACTCACTTTCATATGGCCGTTTTGACCAATATATGTATCCATACGTTAAAGCTGATTTGGAAAGTGGACGGGAAACTGAAGAGAGTATTGTTGAACGCTTGACCAACCTTTGGATTAAGACTATTACAATTAACAAAGTACGTAGTCAAGCACATACCTTCTCATCTGCAGGTAGTCCGCTTTATCAAAACGTTACGATTGGTGGTCAAACGCGTGATAAGAAAGATGCCGTTAACCCATTGTCTTATTTAGTGTTGAAGTCTGTTGCTCAAACTCACCTTCCTCAACCAAACTTAACTGTTCGTTACCATGCTGGTTTGGATGCCCGCTTCATGAACGAATGTATTGAAGTTATGAAGCTCGGATTCGGTATGCCTGCTTTCAATAATGATGAGATCATTATTCCATCCTTTATTTCAAAAGGTGTTCTTGAAGAAGATGCTTATGATTACAGTGCAATTGGTTGTGTAGAAACAGCTGTTCCAGGTAAATGGGGATATCGCTGTACAGGTATGAGTTATATGAACTTCCCTAAAGTTTTGCTCATTACGATGAATGACGGAATCGATCCTGCTTCTGGCAAAGCGCTTTTGCACCAAGCTTTGGTCATTTTAAAGACATGAAGAGCTTCGATGAATTGCAAAACTGCTTGGGACAAGACATTTGCGCCACTTAACCCGCATGAGTGTGATCGTAGAAAACTCTATCGACCTATCTCTTGAAAGAGAAGTGCCAGATATCCTCTGTTCAGCTTTGACAGATGACTGTATTGGACGTGGAAAACACCTAAAAGAAGGTGGAGCTGTCTACGATTATATTTCTGGTCTTTACAAGTGGGTATTGCAAACTTATCCGATTCACTTGCAGCGATCAAAGAAACTGGTATTCGAAGAAGGACGCTTAACGCCACAAGAGCTATGGCATGCTCTGGAAAACCGATTACGAGGGCGAACGTGGAAAAGAAATCCAAGAGATGCTTATCCATGATGCACCGAAGTATGGAAACGATGATGACTATGCGGACAGCTTAGTTCGAGAAGCATACGATATTTATGTGGATGAAATTGCTAAATATCCAAATACTCGCTATGGACGTGGGGCCAATCGGTGGTATCCGTTACTCAGGTACATCTTCTATTTCAGCCAATGTGGGGACAAGGTCGTGGAACATTAGCTACTCCGGACGGTCGTAATGCTGGAACTCCACTAGCAGAAGGATGCTCTCCATCCCACAATATGGACCAACATGGCCCAACATCTGTTCTAAAATCAGTTTCTAAAATTGCCAACAGATGAAATTGTTGGTGGTGTTTTACTGAAACCAAAAAAGTAAACCCACAAACTTTAGCCAAAAGAAGAAGATAAATTAAAACTTATTGCTTTACTCCGTACGTTCTTTAATCGTCTACATGGATACCATATTCAATACAATGTGGTTTCTAGAGAAACGTTGTTAGATGCTCAAAAACATCCGGAAAAACACCGTGACTTAATTGTACGTGTTGCAGGCTACTCAGCTTTCTTCAATGTACTATCAAAGAGCTACACAAGATGATATTATTGGACGGACAGAGCATACTCTATAGTAAAGAGGTATGTATATGGAATTTATGCTTGATACTTTAAATTTAGATGAGATAAAAAAATGGGCACGAGTGTTACCCCTTGCTGGGGTAACTTCGAACCCAACAATTGCTAAAAAGAAGGGGAACATTGATTTTTGATCGTATCCATAAGGTGCGAGAAATCATTGGGAGGGCTCTCCTTCCATCCATGTTCAAGTTGTCGCGAAAAAGATTATGAAGGAATTTTTAAAAGATGCTGCTAAAATTCGCGAACAATGTGATGAAAATATCTATATTAAAGTTCCAGTAACACCTGAAGGACTTGCTGCAATTAAAGTGTTAAAAAGCAGAGGGTTACAAAATTACTGCAACAGCAATCTATACTGTTTTTCAAGGGACTGTTAGCTATTGAAGCAGGAGCCGATTATTTAGCACCTTATTACAATCGTATGGAAAACTTAAACATTGATTCAGCTCAGGTTATCTCTCAATTAGCGAGTGCCATAGAGCGTAATCATTCATCAAGCAAAAATTCTAGCAGCTTCCTTTAAAAATGTGGCTCAAGTCAATCGAGCATTTAAAGAAGGAACACAAGCAATCACTGCTGGGGCAGATGTCTTTGAAGCAGCTTTTGGAATGCCTTCTATTGCAAAAAGCAGTAGATGACTTTGAGGCAGATTGGTCAGCCGTTCATCATAAGAATACAATTTGATAAAGGAGCAGACTATGAGAAATTTTGCAAGTCCGTCACGTTACATTCAAGGTGAGAATGCCTTATTTGAAAATGCGCAATCTATTTCAGAATTAGGGACTCACCCTGTTTTGCTATGTGATTCAGTGGTCTATGATATCGTAGGGAAGCGTTTTGAAGAATACCTTGGTCAAAATGGGCTCACGGTTTTGCCAGTCTTCTTCAATGGAGAAGCTTCTGACAACGAAATCAATCGTGTGGTTAGTCTGGCAGAAGAAAATGGCTGTGATTTGGTCATTGGACTTGGTGGAGGAAAGACCATCGATAGTGCAAAAGCTATTGCTGATCTTCTAAAATCACCAGTTGTGATTGCTCCGACCATAGCCTCTACAGATGCTCCCGTTTCCGCCTTGTCGGTTATCTATACGGATGAGGGTGCCTTTGAGCGCTATATCTTCTATTCTAAGAACCCAGAATTGGTCTTGGTGGATAGCAAAGTGATCTCTCAAGCACCAAAACGCTTGCTCGCTTCTGGTATCGCAGATGGCCTAGCAACTTGGGTAGAAGCGCGTGCAGTGATGCAAGCGAATGGAAAAACCATGTTGGGTCAACGACAAACCTTAGCGGGTGTCGCCATTGCACAACGTTGTGAAGAAACCTTATTTGCTGATGGTCTCCAAGCCATGGCTGCTTGTGAAGCTAAAGTCGTAACCCCTGCTCTTGAAAACATCATTGAAGCCAATACCCTTCTTAGTGGGATTGGGTTTGAAAGTGGGGGATTAGCAGCTGCCCATGCCATCCATAATGGCTTTACTGCTCTTACTGGAGACATCCACCATTTGACTCACGGTGAAAGGTAGCCTACGGAACGTTAGTTCAATTGTTCTTGGAAAACCGTCCGAAGGAAGAATTGAATAAATACATTCGTTTCTATCAACAAATCGGTATGCCAACAACTCTGAAAGAAATGCATCTTGAAACTGCAAGTTATGAAGATCTTCTCAAAGTTGGTCAACAAGCCACCATCGAAGGAGAAACCATCCATCAAATGCCATTTGAGGTGAAGGCTTCTGATATTGCCCAAGCCATCGTAGCAGTAGATGCCTATGTTCAAAGTTTGGCCTAAGATGACTTTGTCGACAAACCAAGAACTCCCATACCTTATGGTAATGGGAGTTCTTTTTCTATTTTCTTCTTTTTGGATCGGTTTGTTTAAAGATCAGGTATAAAATTCCAGCGGGTAGGAAGCAGAAGATCCACATGATATCGAATCCCTTGCTTTTACTGCTAGAGGTCGTTGCTTTAGACTCACTGACGGCCACTCCCGGTTTAATGCTTGGAGATACCTGTTGCAAGCCGTTCTGGACGACTAGGCGGTTATTTCTAGTTTTAGCGCTGGCTTCGTCCCCTTCTTAACGGTCGCATAGAAGTCTTGCTTCAGTTGAATGGTCTTCCCGTCGATGGTATGATCGCCTGCAGAGAGGATTTTTTTATACTGGTAGTCTGCGAACATTTTCTCAGCCAAGGTATTCCCGATTTGATTGCGGTAGCTTTCGGCGATCTCGACATCGTAGTTCCCAACCCCCAAAATCACTTCGATAATCCGCTGTTTACCCCGCTTGGTTGTCGCGGTGTAGTTGTAGTCAGCAGTCGGGCTGGATCCAGTTTTGAGTCCATCTGTTCCTTTAAGGGCGAATTTTCCACCTTCGAGGGAAGTGTTGTAATTATCGTAGCTTTGCTCGTAAGGGGTTCCTTCCATGATCGTAGTATGAGCTTGCTTGGTGTATTCCAACATTTCTGGCAGGTCGTTTACGATGTGATAAGCCAGAATAGACATGTCCCGCGCTGTGATTTCGTTATTGGCATTGACGTCGTAGCGCTGAGGATTGTAGTAGCCCTGAAGGACCGAAATCATCGCCCCATTTGGATTGTGCCATTTGGTATGGCTCATCCCCATTTCTTGTGCGTACTGATTCATTAAGTCCAAAAACTTATCGGGATCATTGTCAGTAACGGCGTTGGCGAGCATAATCACGGCCGCACTGGAAGATGGAACAAAGAGCATCTTGATCAATTCAGATACTTTGTAGTCAACACCAGCTACAATAGGTGAGTTACTTAACAGATTGTTTTCCGAGATGGCTTGGTCTGCCTCTGTTGCTGTAAGCACGGTATCATATTTGATCTTGCCTTCTTTGAGGGCCCGAAAGACTACATAGGCACTCATGAGTTTGGCCATGCTTCCTGAGTCCCGGACCGTGTCGATATTGTCTCCGTACAAAATGGCTCCAGTATTGGCGTCGATGACGATGTCAGCCTTAGGCTTGTAAAAATCATCCAATACCAGTCCAGCATCAGCTGCGATTTTCATGACATCTTCTTGCTGGTAGATGTCGTCCGCAAAGGCAGTGGAAATAGGGCCTAATGTCAAGACTCCTACAAGGAGGGACAAGAGGCTGTGTTTTAGTCGTTTGTGTAAATGTCTCACATAATTCATAGATTCCATTATATCATACAGGCCAGGGATTCAACTTGAAAAAATTTTAGAAAAAGTAGAAATTGAAAAAATAAAGGAAAAATAGAATAATTTCGCAGTAAAAGCGTTTACATTTCCCTAGAAAGTGCTATAATTTAAATTGAGTATAACATTTTTTACAATGAGGTGATTTATATGAACAAAGGGAAGGTACTCTTAGCTACCAGCGCTCTGCTTTTATCAGCTGGTGTACTGGCAGCCTGCTCAGGAGGGAAATCTAGTAGCTCTGGTGGTCAGACATTTAGCTATGTCTATACCCAGGATCCGGATACCTTAGACTACTCGATTTCCAATAAAAAATCGACTTCCCGAGTTTACAGGAAATGCGATAGATGGCTTGTTGGAAGTGGACAAGTACGGGAACTTGATCCCATCGCTTGCTAAAGACTGGACTGTTTCCAAGGATGGCTTGACCTATACTTATAAACTCCGTAAAGGGGTCAAATGGATGACTTCTGAAGGGGAAGAATATGGAGAAGTCAAAGCCCAAGACTTTGTCACAGGCCTCAAACACGCGGCAGACAAGAAATCACAAGCGATTTACTTGGTCCAAAAATCTGTCAAAGGCTTGGATGATTATGTTTCAGGGAAGACATCTGATTTCTCAACTGTTGGAGTAAAGGCTATTGATGATTATACCGTTCAATATACCTTGAGCCAACCGGAAAGTTTCTGGAATTCTAAGACTACGATGGGGATCTTGATGCCGGTTAACGAAGAATTCTTGAAATCCAAGGGAGATGACTATGGTCAAGGGACTTCTCCATCTAGTATCCTCTACTGCGGTCCTTATTTGATCAAGTCCATCACTTCTAAATCTTCTGCGACCTTGGAAAAGAACCCAACATATTGGGATGCGGATAATGTCAAGATCAGTAAAGTCAAGTTGACCTATTATGATGGACAAGATTCAGAATCCTTGATCCGTGGATTTGATAAAGGCGACTATACGGTTGCCCGTGTCTTCCCAAGTGGCTCTAACTATAAGAGTGTAGAGAAGAAGCACAAAGACGATATCGTCTTTAGTGACCAAGGTTCCTCAACCTACAACCTTTCCTTCAACATTGACCGTCAGTCTTATGAAATTACAGCCAAGACCACAGATGCTCAAAAGACTTCAACTAAGAAAGCAATTTTAAATAAAGACTTCCGTCAAGCCATTATGTTTGCCTTCAACCGTAAGGCATATGTAGCTCAGGCGAACGGGGAAGCTGCTGCCAATAAGGTCATCCGTAATACCTTTACGCCACCAAACTTTGTCCAAATCAATGGCCAACAATTTGGGGATGCAGTAGAAAAAGACTTGGAAGCTTATGGGGATGAATGGAAAGGGGTCTCTGTCGCAGATGGAAAAGATACCCTCTACAATCCAACCAAGGCCAAAGAAGAGTTTGCCAAAGCTAAGGCAGATTTGCAGGCTCAAGGAGTTGAATTCCCAATTCATTTGGACCTTCCAACTTCTTCAACTTATACAGAAGGAATCAAACAAGCCCAATCCTTCAAACAGTCGATCGAGTCAACTTTAGGAGCAGAAAATATTGTTATTGATCTGAAAATGATCTCAGATGATGACCTGCAACGGGTTACCTACTTTGCTGAAAATGCATCGCAACAAGACTGGGATTTGAACAATAACTTGGGTTGGGGACCAGACTATACGGACCCATCTTCTTACATTGATATCACTAGTGGTAAATCTGGCGAAAATGCCAATGCCTACTTTGGATTCGATGCTGGTACGGATAATGCGGCCGCAAAGCAGCTGGTTTTGATGAATACGATCAATTGATCGAAGATGCGCACAATGAAACCAAAGATGTGAACAAGCGTTACGAAAAATATGCTGCCGCTCAAGCTTGGTTGACCGATAGTGCCCTCTTGATTCCGATCCATTCAGATGGAGCTTCTCCAGGTGTTCGTAAGACTGTACCATACTCCGCAGCCTTTGCTTGGACAGGCCACAAGGGTCAATCCTTCAACTATAAATATTTGGAAGTTCAAGACAAGGTCGTAGCGGCGAAAGACTATGACAAAGCGCGTGAACAATGGAAGAAAGAAAAAGAAAAATCCAATAAAAAAGCGCAAGAAGAACTTGAAAAGCATGTGAAATAGACTTTTCTTGAAGAAAACAGGATGGACAGGTCCCGTATGGGACCTGTCTTTTTCTTTGTCTGAACCTTTAAAAATCGCCTAAAAATGGTATAATAGGAGCATCACGAAAATTGGAGAGACGCTATGAGTTTTTACAATCATAAAGAAATCGAGCCTAAGTGGCAAAAATACTGGGCTGACCATCACACTTTTAAGACAGGAACAGACGCTTCAAAACCTAAGTTTTATGCTTTGGACATGTTCCCTTACCCATCTGGAGCGGGTCTTCACGTAGGACACCCAGAAGGCTACACAGCGACTGATATCCTTAGCCGTTTCAAACGTGCCCAAGGTTACAATGTCCTTCACCCAATGGGATGGGATGCTTTTGGTTTGCCTGCCGAGCAATACGCTATGGATACAGGGAATGACCCAGCGGAATTCACAGCAGAAAACATCGCCAACTTCAAACGCCAAATTAATGCGCTTGGCTTCTCTTACGACTGGGACCGTGAAGTCAATACGACAGATCCGAACTACTACAAGTGGACGCAATGGATTTTCACCAAGCTTTACGAAAAAGGCTTGGCCTATGAAGCAGAAGTGCCAGTCAACTGGGTTGAGGAACTAGGCACAGCTATCGCCAACGAAGAAGTTCTTCCAGATGGAACATCTGAGCGTGGGGGCTATCCAGTTGTTCGTAAACCAATGCGCCAATGGATGCTCAAAATCACTGCCTATGCGGAACGTTTGTTGGCGGACTTGGATGACCTGGACTGGCCAGAGTCTATCAAGGACATGCAACGCAACTGGATTGGTAAATCAACTGGTGCTAACGTTACTTTCAAAGTAAAAGGGACTGACAAGGAATTCACCGTCTTTACAACTCGTCCGGATACCCTCTTTGGTGCGACCTTCACTGTTTTGGCGCCTGAACATGAACTAGTAGATGCCATCACGACACCTGAACAAGCTGAGGCTGTAGCGGACTACAAACACCAAGCTAGCCTTAAATCAGACTTGGCTCGTACAGACCTTGCCAAGGAAAAAACAGGGGTTTGGACTGGTGCTTATGCGATTAACCCTGTCAATGGCAAAGAAATTCCAATCTGGATTGCCGACTATGTTCTTGCTAGCTACGGAACAGGTGCTGTTATGGCCGTACCTGCCCACGATGAGCGTGACTGGGAATTTGCTAAACAGTTTGGTCTTCCAATCGTAGAAGTCTTGGAAGGTGGAAACGTTGAAGAGGCTGCTTACACAGAAGATGGGCTTCACGTCAACTCTGACTTCTTGAACGGTCTCAACAAAGAAGAAGCGATTGCTAAAATCGTGGCTTGGCTAGAAGAAAAAGGCTTTGGTCAAGAAAAGGTGACCTACCGTCTCCGCGACTGGCTCTTTAGCCGTCAACGTTACTGGGGTGAACCAATCCCAATCATTCATTGGGAAGATGGAACTTCAACAGCTGTTCCAGAAAGTGAACTTCCACTTGTCTTGCCAGTGACCAAGGACATCCGCCCTTCAGGTACTGGGGAAAGCCCATTGGCCAACTTGACAGACTGGCTGGAAGTGACCCGCGAAGATGGCGTCAAAGGTCGTCGTGAAACCAATACCATGCCACAATGGGCTGGTTCAAGCTGGTACTACCTCCGCTATATCGATCCACACAACACTGAGAAATTGGCTGACGAGGATCTTCTCAAACAATGGTTGCCAGTCGATATCTACGTAGGTGGTGCAGAACACGCCGTGCTCCACTTGCTTTACGCTCGTTTCTGGCATAAATTCCTCTATGACCTTGGTGTTGTTCCAACTAAGGAGCCATTCCAAAAACTCTTTAACCAAGGAATGATCTTGGGAACAAGCTACCGTGACCACCGTGGTGCTCTCGTGGCAACTGACAAGGTTGAAAAACGTGACGGTTCCTTCTTCCATGTGGAAACAGGAGAAGAGTTGGAGCAAGCACCAGCTAAGATGTCTAAATCCCTCAAGAATGTGGTCAACCCAGACGATGTGGTGGAACAATACGGTGCCGATACCCTTCGTGTCTATGAAATGTTCATGGGACCACTCGATGCTTCTATCGCTTGGTCTGAAGAAGGTCTGGAAGGAAGCCGTAAATTCCTTGACCGTGTTTACCGTTTGATTACAAGTAAAGAAATCGTTGCGGAAACAATGGCGCTCTAGACAAGGTTTACAACGAAACTGTTAAAGCTGTTACAGAGCAAATCGAGTCTATGAAATTCAACACAGCCATTGCTCAACTCATGGTCTTTGTTAACGCTGCCAACAAGGAAGATAAACTCTATGTAGACTACGCCAAAGGCTTTATCCAATTGATTGCCCCATTTGCGCCTCACTTGGCAGAAGAACTCTGGCAAACAGTCGCAGCAACCGGTGAGTCTATCTCTTATGTGGCTTGGCCAACATGGGATGAAAGCAAATTGATTGAAGATGAAATTGAAATCGTCGTTCAAATCAAAGGAAAAGTCCGTGCTAAACTCATGGTCGCTAAAGACCTATCACGCGAAGAATTGCAAGAAGTCGCTCTGGCTGACGAAAAAGTCAAAGCAGAGATCGATGGCAAGGAAATCGTGAAAGTGATTGCGGTACCGAACAAGCTTGTAAATATTGTTGTTAAATAAAAAATGAATCCTTCAGAGTTCGGCTCTGGAGGATTTTTTAGGCTCAGCTTGAAAATAGTTATTGGTTGGATGCGTGATATCAAAAAAGCTTCGGTAGAAGGAAACCTACCGAGGCTTTTTAACATGTCGAAAACGATTGTTGAATATCAGGATGATGTTCCCAATCAGCTCGATCGTAGCTACCTGTAATGGTGTGCTCTTCAGAAAAGAGCAGAACCCGTTCCACAATCGGAGCGATTTGGTCGAAATGATGGGAGGAAATCACAATTGTTTTTCCTGCTGTCTTGAGATCTTGAAGTAAGGCGACGATCAGCTTTTGGTATTTGGGGGAGAGGCCGTTAAAGGGCTCATCGAATAGCAAGAGACTAGGATTCATAGTGAGGACACTGGCGATGGCGACTAGCTTCTTTTCCCCTCCGGAGAGATGGTAGGGAATGCGATCTCTCAGGTGTTCAATCTCTAAAAGAGCCAGTGTGTCATTGACGCGTTGGTCGATTTCAACTGCAGCTAAGCCGAGTTGACGTGGGCCAAAAGCGAGTTCATCATAGACGCTTGTGTTGAAGAGTTGCGTATCGCTATTTTGAAAAATAAGCCCGACTTGTTGAAATAACTGACCAGCACGATGAGGATCTTTTAAGAAAGGACCATCAATCGTCCAATCCTTAAAGTGGTAGTGACCAGAAGACAGGGGTAAAAGTCCAACTAGAATTTTAAAAAGTGTGGATTTTCCTGCTCCATTTGGTCCCATCAAAGCGATCGTTTCTCCTTGGTTGATCTGTAGTTGGATATCGTGGATTCCAATCTCATCTGTGTAGTGGTAATTTCCATCTTGAATGGTAATCATAGGCTATCCTTTCTAACGGAGTAGAGTGGTGACGGCAATAAGGAAGACTAATTCCAGTAGTAAAAGGCTATCTTCTTTTTCCAACAGAAGGGCTCTTTTTGTTTCCTGTCCATGCCATATCCTCTCAGCAACATGGCCTCGTAGACCTCTTTGGTATGGTTCTTCGTTGATAAATACAAGAGACCCAGCAGAGAGCCAAAAAGATGGAGGCTCACTTTTTGACCAACGGTCCGAAGTTGCACACACTCAATTTGTTGGTGAAGGTGTTTCCCTAAAATATAACTATATTTTAGCGTAATATCAATGGTCTGGACAAAGGTATTGGGGACATGCAACTGCCTTAGGGCCTCCACCAGTTGGATGCTTGTGATAGTGGCTAAAAAGAGAGAAATATTGAGGACGATGATCCCTGCACGCAACAAAAAGAGTCCACCGTTTTGAAATCCTTGAAATAAGATACTCGGTAAAATCACAATGGCAGAGAAAAGAAGGACCTTGACGAGGACCTTAAACAGGTGAAGAAGGGCTTCTCCTGGAAGCATGGCAATGTGAAGTAGTAAGAGGATACCGAGGATCCAGAGCTGGATCGTATGGTGGGCTGTTGTAATGAGAATTGCTAGGGTTAAAAAGTAAACGAGCCGCATCCAAGAGGAAGTTTTGGCCTTGAATGCGGGTGTCGTTTGTTTCATTTTGCCAAGAAAATAGCGCAATGTGTGAAGGTTCATTTGTAAATAGTGATGGCTTTTGGATGCTTCTAGAGTCGCTTGCTCTTGAAGGAGCCAGTCAGGAAGTTTACGCATGAGAAGTTTTTGCTCCGTTTATTGATCGAATCATTTTGCTAATGATATAGAAAATAAGAACAGCTGTAATGGCTGATAGAATATAGCCAATCGCAATTTTAGTTCCAGGAATGGTGTAATCACTGAACAAGGCTTCAAAAGAAAATCCATTTTTGATACCAGCTGGGACCTTCCCCTTGAGCAAGGATCCTAATTCTTCAGAAGACCATTCTCCAAAAGCCGTTCCTTCTGCTAGGAGACCGAGAGGGCTCAAAACGATCAGACCCAAGAGGACCCAGCGGATTTTTTTGACAAATGAAGTCGTATTTGCTACTTGGTGTATACAATTCAGATGGGGCCACTTGTTTGACAAAGCGGTAAATCACATAGGTGAAGAAGGCTTCGACCCAGCCGGCGACCACAAGGTGGGCAGCCATCATGGCAGGAATCGTGACTTCGAATCCATAAGGGTTGTAGAGGGGTTGTCCAGCTTCAGATGCAATCAAGGGTTGCAAGCCAAGTTCAATCCCTGTTAAGAGAGCTGCGGCGTTGATGGCGATATAGGAACCCATGATCACTCCAAGAGATTCATGATGGTGTTTGCGGAACCAACTGTAAATCCCATAGCCGATAAAAGGCATGGCAACAGCCATATTGAAGATATTGGCTCCAAGGGCTAGAATTCCTCCATCTCCAAATAAGAAGGCCTGGAGGATCAAGGCGACAGATAAGGCTAGGGAAGCTGCATAGGGACCAATCAGGATTGCCAGAAGGGCACCACCGACAGCGTGTGCCGTTGTCCCCCCTGGAACTGGGACATTAAACATCATTAACAAGAAGGATAAAGAGGCTGCGACACCAAGCATAGGGGCCAACTCTTTATTTTCCTTTAATTGAACTTTGACTTTGGCAATGGATAGGCCAATAGCAGGGGTAGCCGCTACAGCTAAGAGGGCACAACTTGCAGGACTCAAATAATTATCAGGGATATGCATCACAAATACTCCGATCTTTCTATCATACAGTTAACAGATTACCACATCGTAAAACCAAGTGTCGTTACAAAAGGAGTTTAACATTTGTTACTATTATAGCGAATTTTTGACCGTATTCCAAAGAAGTTTGTGTAAAAGGAGTAAAAAGTATGGTCATTTGGAGCTGTGCAAGAATCTTTTGAAGATTATCTTAGAAAAAAATGTTATTTCTATATCGAAATAGTTGACAGATGTAATAGGCAGTGGTACAATGACTTTGATATTTCGATATAGAAATAAAAAGGAGACAAAATGGACAAGATGCAAGGGGGTTACCAAGCTTTACAGATACGCTTATTGAACGGGCGACTTTTTCAAAAACTCTTGAGCAAGGAACCAGATGCTCAATACAGAAGTGAACAAGGGAAAATTTTAACGATTTTGTGGAAGCAAGAGTTGGGGTGCGCTACTGCGACAGATATCGCTCTTGCGACGGGGCTAGCTAATAATACATTGACCAGCATGGTTAAGAAATTGGAAGAACAAGGCTTGGTTACGATTCAACCTTGTACGCAGGATAAAAGGAAAAAATATATCTCTTTGACAGACCTCGGTTGGGCGCAAAAAGAAATTGGCGACCGTGTTAGCAAAGAACTGGGTGAAATTTTCTACCAAGGATTTTCTGATCAAGAAATCCGAGAATTTGAAGCCTATCAAGAGCGGATTATCACAAATCTAAAAGCTAAAGAAAATGACATCTAGGGAAAGGAGGCAACAGTTATGATTGGAATTACAGGTGTAACAGGGAAATTAGGTTCCTATGTGGCTGATCTTGTCGATAAAAAAGGAATTGCTTCTATCCATCTGGCAAGAAGCCCAGAGCGTGCAAAAGTCTACGCGTCAGCGGAAATTCGTAAGATGGTGTATGCCAATACTCCAGAGGTGGTTGAGGCCTTAAAGGGTATCGATATCTTATTGATGGTCTCTGCTCGGGAAAATCCAGAGCGTGTCAAAGAGCACAAGGACTTTTTAGATGCCGCAAAGCTAGCAGGAGTGCAACATATCGTTTATACCTCCTTTATGGGGCAGATGAGAAGGTAACTTTTACCCTATCTCGAGATCATGCCCAGACGGAAGCCTATATCAAGGAATTAGGATTCACCTATACTTTTTTGAGAGATAATTTTTACTTGGACTTCTTTATTGATATTGCTCTTGAAAATGGAGAGATTCGTGGTCCAGCAGGAAGTAGGAAGGTTTCAGCAGTTGCCCGTAAGGACACATCTAGTGTTGCAGCAGAGATTCTTTTACATGCTAAGAAATGGGAAAATCAAACCTTGAATCTAACAGGACCAGAGGAACTTTCCATGGAAGAGATCGTAGCGCTGCTCTCAAAAGAGACCGGTAAGACCATCACGTATGTAGATGAATCAGTAGAAGAAGCTTATGAGTCACGGAAAAAATGGCCAGCACAAAACTGGGAGTACGATGCTTGGGTCAGTACCTATACAGCGATTAAAGCTGGGGAACAAGCCGGAGTTTTAACAGATGTCGAAAAGGTATTAGGACGTCCAGCTATGAGTTTAATAGATATTTTGAAAGAAAGACAGTTGCTTGAGGAAGATTGATGATTGAATACAAACATGTAGCCTTGCGCTACACGGAAAAGGACATTTTAAAAGATGTCAATCTCCGCATTGAAAATGGAGAATTTATGGTTCTTGTGGGACCTTCAGGATCTGGAAAGACTACCATGATCAAGATGGTGAACCGTCTTTTGGAACCGACAGATGGCAATATCTATATGGATGGGAAACGCATCAAAGACTATGACGAACGGGAATTACGTCTCAGTACCGGCTATGTCCTTCAAGCCATTGCCCTCTTTCCTAACTTGACCGTTGCGGAAAATATTGCTCTCATTCCTGAAATGAAGGTATGGAGCAAGGAACAAATCACTTCTAAGACAGAAGAACTCTTGGATAAGGTGGGGCTCCCTGCGGCAGAGTATGCAAATCGCATGCCTAGTGAATTATCGGGTGGAGAGCAACAGCGGATTGGCATTGTACGAGCTATCATTGGGGAGCCAAAGATTCTATTGATGGACGAACCTTTTTCAGCCTTGGATGCCATCTCTCGCAAGCAGTTGCAAGCTCTTACCAAAGACTTGCACAAGGAGTTCGGCATGACGACCATCTTCGTAACCCATGATACGGATGAGGCCTTAAAATTAGGGGATCGCATTGCGGTGCTACAGGAAGGAGAAATTCGTCAGGTGGCAGACCCTGAAACAATTTTACAAGCGCCTGCGACAGACTTTGTGGCAGATTTGTTTGGAGGTGCTCACCATGTCTAAACTACTTACAACCTTTCAAGAACGCTTTGGAGACTGGCTTACAGCCCTTGGACAACACTTACAATTGTCTCTCTTGACCTTATTGGTCGCTATTTTTCTGACGATTCCGCTGGCAGTTTATCTAAATAGCCATAAAAAAGCAGCGAACTGGGTGTTACAAGTTGCGGGTATCTTCCAGACCATTCCCTCAATGGCTTTGTTGGGTCTCTTTATTCCTTTCATGGGGATTGGAACCTTACCGGCCCTTACAGCTCTAGTCATTTATGCTATTTTCCCGATTTTGGAAAATACAATCACAGCCTTGAACGGCATTGATCCTAGTCTTGAGGAGGCAGGGATTGCTTTTGGAATGACCAAGTGGGAGCGACTCAAGAAGTTTGAAATTCCACTGGCCATGCCTGTCATTGTATCGGGGGTTCGTACAGCAACCGTTATGATCATTGGGACAGCGACTTTAGCCGCTCTTGTTGGAGCTGGAGGATTGGGTTCCTTTATCCTTTTGGGGATTGACCGTCGGAATGCCAGTCTCATTTTAATCGGCGCAATCTCATCAGCCATTTTGGCCATTCTATTTAATGTTATTCTCAAATGGTTGGAAAGGCAAAGTTGCGTACGATTGTTGCGGCCTTTGCGGTGATGCTCCTTGGTTTGGGAGCGAGTTACGCTCCAAGCATGATTCCTCAGAAAGAAAAAGAAAATCTAGTCGTAGCTGGGAAATTGGGGCCTGAGCCTGAAATTCTCATGAATATGTACAAACTTCTCATTGAGGAAAATAGTGACATGACAGTGACGGTTAAGCCTAACTTTGGGAAGACAGATTTCCTTTATCAAGCGCTTAAAAAGGGTGATATCGATATCTATCCAGAATTTACAGGGACCATTACAAGTTCTCTTTTGCAACCAGCTCCTAAAGTCAGCAACGACTCCAAAGAAGTTTTCGAGGTTGCGCGTGATGGTATAAGGAAGCAAGATCATCTAGCCTTGCTCAAACCCATGGCTTATCAAAACACCTATGCGATTGCTGTTCCGAAAAAGATTGCAAAAGAGTATAATCTGAAGACGATTTCTGATCTCAAGAAAGTTCAGGACAAGCTTAAAGCTGGTTTCACGTTGGAATTTAACGACCGTGAGGACGGAAACAAAGGGCTTCAATCAGTTTATGGACTAAATCTTAATGTAGCTACCATGGAGCCGGCCCTTCGCTATGAGGCAATCCAACAAGGCAATATCCAAATAACAGATGCCTATTCAACAGACCCAGAAATTGCTCAATATGATCTAGTTGTTCTAGAGGATGACCAACACCTCTTCCCACCTTACCAAGGAGCACCCCTCATGAAAGAAGCTCTTCTTAAGAAACATCCAGAATTGGAAGGTATTCTTAATAAGTTATCTGGTAAAATCACAGAGAGCCAAATGAGTCAAATGAACTACCAAGTGGGAGTAGATGGGAAACCGGCTGCTCAAGTAGCGCGTGACTTTTTGGTCAAAGAAGGTTTAATTAAGAACTAAAAACATTCTCAAGTTGATAACTTGAGAATGTTTTGTATAGAACAAAGTTATTCTTACTCTTCCGTTTTATTTATTAGGTTATCTCATATGTTACTCAACAGATTTAGGGCTTCGAGCATATTGACTTTCTTAAGGTGTTGGTTCACAAAGATACCGAGACCTGTCAGAATGACAATAACTACAAGTGTTGGAATAGCATAGATGAGCCAGCTCAGACCTGGATTGAACATGATATTTTCAGGAGGGATAACCTCTACCATGTATTGATGCAATCCCAAACCAAGTCCGAATCCAACCAAGATACCAATGATAGAGAGATAAATGGTTTCTCGATAGATGTAGAATGTCACTTCTTTGTCAAAGAAGCCTAGAACCTTGATGGTTGATAATTCGCGGATACGTTCTGCCACATTGATATTTGTCAAATTAAAGAGAACAACTAAAGCAAGAAGAACAGAAACTCCAATCAATACTGCCATAACACGGCTAAGGGAGTTGACGATGGTCTTGATTTGTGCCTTTAGAGTAGTATTTTGAACAACCCCTTTGACACCATCAAGCTCCATAAATTGACTGGCTGTTTGCTCAACGTTTTTGTCTGAGTGATTCTTCAGTGTCAGAATAGTAGCATTCTGGCTAGCCTCTTTACCAAAAGCATTTCTGTAAGTAGTTTCATTCATAAAGATGAAGTGACCCATATACATTTCAGAAATACCAGCAACTTTGAGTTTGATATCCTTGTCTTGGCTATTTTGAACGGTTAACTCATCACCTACAGAAACGCCAACTAAGTCTGCCAATTTCTCAGAAATAATAATCCCTTTGTCGGTCAATTCGAGTTTTTGACCAGTTTCACGATTATTGAGCTTGATGTAATGTTGTAGAGTTTCTTGATCCTTGTCTTTGACCACAAGGGTTGTGATATCTTGACGATCGTTATTAGTTCCTGCCACTTTTGAAAGCATTTCGTAATGAATAGAAAGATGTTCCTTGACCTTGCTATCGTTAATTAATTTTTGGATATTTTCCTTTTCCTGCTCATCCAGATGATCCTTGTTTGCGACAATCATATCGTAGCGAATGATGTTAGGGAATTGGCGTGTGTTAAGGTCTCCAATAGAAGAACGAATACCGAGTCCAGCGAAGAGAAGTGCGATGGAACCGCAGACACCAAAAATAGTCATGAACATCCGTTGCTTGTAGCGGAAAATATTACGGGCAGTGACTTTTTGTGTAAAGTTCATCCGGTTCCAAAGTGGAGTGATGCGCTCCAGAAGAATTTTAGAACCAGATGTTGGAGGTTTTGGAAGAAGAAGTTGGGCTGGCTTTTCACCTAATTCGCGCTTGGCTACCATAAAAGCAGGAAGAACGGTGGACAAGAGACCAAGCACAATAGCTAGAAGAGTCTTAAACGGATAGAAGTGTAACTCAATCGGTGCGAGCAGGATCCGCTCTTTAAACTATTGTATATGATGGATGGAAGGAGAATGTGGCCTGCAGCAACCCCAATAGCAGTACCAATCATGCTCGTCACAAATCCATAAATGATAAACTTACGAATGATATCCTTATTTTGATAGCCAAGAGCTTTAAATGTCCCAGCCTTAATCCGTTCTTCCTCGACGAAGCGTCCCATCGTGACGAAGGTAACCAAGGCAGCAATAAAGTAGAGGATAACAGGGAAGATATTACTGAGGTTTTGAAAAACAGAAGCGTTGGTCTCATAGGAAACATAACCTTCTGACCAAGGAGCTTCACGACGTGTGTAGACATCGTAGCTTGGTTCAGCAATGCTATCGATTTTTTCTTGAGCTTCCTTTATTTGCTCCTTCTTGTCAGTGATTTCTTGTTGTGCCTGAGTCAATTGTCCCTGGACAAGAGGATTCTTATCCTGACCGCTAGCTTTTGCTTGTTCTAGTTTCTTGTTAAGCTCCGTTTCTGCTTTCTGAAGTTGTCTTGTTTGTTGGTCAATCTTAGCCTGTGGATCAGCTTTTAATTCTTTCAAACGGTTAGCAGGCCGATTTTTTACTAATTTTTCGAGCTCATCCTCATGTTTGGAAACCTTGTCAGTGTAATCCTGGGTATAGGGGTTAGCACCACGGACGTCTTTGTAAGCTAAGCGTGCAATCATGTAGACATCGGAATCAAACTAGATTCAGGAACAACCGCATACCCTTTGAGTTCCCCACTACCAGCTGTCGATGAACCGAGGTCAACACTTGATAAGATTTCAGAAGACTGAACAAAGCCAGTGATGGTAAAGGTGTGTTCTTTTAAGACATCCTTACCATTGTCACCCTCTTTTTCAGAAAACTCAATTTTGTCACCGATCTTATAGTTATCTTGATAGACTGAAGAAAGAGCAATTTCACCTTGCTTACTTGGAAGTTTTCCTTTTACAACCTCATAAGTTGAGATATCTTTTGGTTTTGAAAATAGTCGAAAGGCATCAGTGGAACCTTTCAGTACTACATCTTTAAAGTAACCATACTCAATTTTTGCCTCTGATGAGACTTGATTTAGGAGGTCTTGATCTGACTGGTTCAGTCCATAGCTACCAGTAACTGTGAAGTCAGCTGTTTGGTGTTTAGTAAAATAGCTTGTTCCCGTGTGTTGCATATCAGGTGTCGTCACCTTTAGACCCACAAGAGCGAAAGAACCTAAGGCCATGAGTGAAGCAATAGAAACCACCCGTTCTTTAGAACTAGAGAAAGACTTTCTCACGTCCTTCCAATAAGTTTTACGATTCATGAGACATCCTTTCTAGTACTCGAGGCTATCAATATCTTGTGGATGGGCATTGAGTTCAATACTTTGAACACGCGCATCATGCATACGAATCACACGATCAGCAATCGGTGCAAGCGCCCCGTTGTGAGTGACGATGATAACGGTAGCTCCTTCATTGCGAGCCTTGTCTTGGAGAATCTTCAAGACCTGTTTTCCAGTATTGTAATCCAGGGCTCCTGTAGGTTCGTCACAGAGGAGAATCTTCGGATTTTTTGCGACGGCGCGAGCGATAGCGACCCGTTGTTGCTCACCACCAGACAATTGTGCAGGGAAGTTGTTGATGCGTTTTCCTAGACCAACATCAATCAAAGTTTGTTCCGCATCTTTAGCATCTGCGACAATTTCAGAAGCCAACTCTACATTTTCTTTGGCCGTTAAGTTTGATACCAAGTTATAGAATTGAAATACGAATCCGACATCGTCTCTACGATAAGCTGTTAATTGTTTCGCATTATAATTAGAGATGTCTTTCCCATCGATGATGACTTTTCCTTCATCATTGGTATCCATACCACCAAGAATATTGAGAACAGTTGATTTTCCTGCGCCTGATGAACCGAGTATAATCACTAACTCCCCTTTTTCAATTTCGAAAGTGATATCATTGTTTGCGATGATTTCCACATCACCTGTTTTATACCGTTTGTAACTATGTTTCATTTCAATATACGCCATGTGTATTTGTCTCCTTTAAAAATTATCAGCTGCTAAAACAACAACCTGTTGAATAATTACGAAGGTTATTTTATGATTTTTTAAATACGATTGCTACAACAGAAAACAACAATGTGTTGAAATAACGAAGAAAATATGATAATCATAACTTAAAATAACAGATGATAGTTGACATTTTCAAAATTCGAGATATACTTTAATCAACAATATGTAGAAATAAGGGGTTCATATGCAACAGAGACAAACGACAACTAAGTCAGATATTAAAGAAGCCTTCATTCAGCTTTTGGCTACAAAAAGTTTAGAGGATATAACGATTAGTCAGTTAACTAAAAAAGCGGGTGTTAACCGCTCGACATTTTATCTGCACTATCTAGATAAACAGGATTTTTTAGAGCAATTAAAAGAAGAAACCATAACGACGGTTCGTATGATTTTGAGGAAAGAAACCTTTTATCCCAAAGAAGCCTTAGAAGCCATCTTGTCTTATTTCCAAGAGAACAGTGCTTTTTTTGCTGAAATTGCAAAAAATCCAAGCTTTCGTTTTGCAGACAACATTCGTTCTTTTATTTTGGGAATGATTGAGTCAACACCACGTTCTCGACCAGTCATTGTGGCAGCTTATCAAATGCCAGAGCGCTATGCTATTACCATGTATGTTTCTGGTTTGACAGGACTTATTGTCGACTGGATTATCAATGGGACTCAGGAAAACCCTCAACAATTGACCAAGATTATACTGGATTCCCCAGGGATGGAGTGGTTTAAAGAAAAGTAACTACTTAAGAATCCTCACGGGCTTTGAAACAGAATTGCCTCTTATTGACAGAAGTTAGATGGCTGAGTCCTTTCATTCTAATTGTTGACTGTCTCTTCAAAAAAATCTCCATTGAGTCTGGCTTCAAATTGTGTTACAATAAGCCTTGAAAATGAATGAAAGTATATGGAAAAAAGTATGAAAAAGCAACCAGTGATTGGAATTACAGGAAATGAAAGACCCTTCCCGGATGATCCAGACGCGAATATGAGTTATGCGGCGACTGGTTTTGTCGAAGCGGTCAAAGAGGCAGGAGGGATTCCCTTGATCTTGCCAATTGGAGATGCGGCCTTGGCTAAAGACTATATATCGATGATTGATAAGCTCATCATCACCGGTGGACAAAATGTCTTGCCCAAGTTTTACGGAGAAGAAATCACCATCGACAGTGATGACTATCTCTTGAAACGCGATCTCTTTGAGTTGGCCTTGATTGAAGAAGCGCGTGCGGCTAAAAAAGCTATCTTTACCGTCTGCCGTGGGACCCAGCTCTATAATGTCGCTCTAGGGGGAACTCTGCATCAAGACATTGAACACCACTGGCAGGACAATCCAGGTCAGTACACCAGCCAAGAGTTGGTGACCAAAGATCAGACGATCCTGCAAGAGATCTATGGTAAGACCAGTCGCATCAATTCTTTCCATCATCAAAGTATTAAAGACTTGGCAGATGGCCTAGAAGTGATCGCGCGGGATCCTAAAGATGACGTCATAGAAGCCGTTCAATCCACAGATGAGAGTCGTTTCCTCGGCGTTCAGTGGCACCCGGAACTGCGTTTTGACAAGAGTCCAGCAGACCACAAACTCTTTGAATATGTTGTGAATGACTTATAATGAGGACCAGCTCTCTTAGGAATTTTTCTAAGGGAGCTTTTTCTTTAATCTGCGTAAGAAAGACTGTAAATTGTGCCTAGGTTTTGGGGGAGGATTCGCTACAATAGAGCTAGTAGAATGAGGAGGATTAGAACATGTTTCAATTTCCAAAGGATTTTTTATGGGGGAGTTCGACCTCGGGTCCACAGACAGAAGGGCGTCTAGATCAGGATGGAAAAGGTGACAATCTCTGGGATTACTGGTATAGGATCGAACCCAATCGCTTTTATCAAGGGCAGGGACCAGAGAAAACATCCACTTTTTATGAACACTGGGAAGAAGATCTGGATCTCTTGTTAGAAACCGGTCACACAGCTTTCGGACGTCTATTCAGTGGTCCCGCATTTTCCCAGAAGGCCGAGGGGAGATCAATCAAGCGGGTGTCGATTTCTACCGTCGTGTCTTTGAAAAGATTAAGGAAAAAGGGATTCACCTCTTAGTCAACCTCTATCATTTTGATTTGCCGATGGCTCTCCAAGAGCAGGGCGATGGTTGGGAAAACAAGGAAACCGCCTATGCTTATCAAGAATATGCGCGTTTTTGTTTCAAGACCTATGGGGATCTGGTCGACCAGTGGATCACCTTTAATGAACCCATTGTCCCTGTGGAGTTTGGTTATTTTTATGATGCCCATTTTCCTCATAAGGTAGATGCAGCTGCAGCTGTAAAAGTAGCCTACCACACCCAGTTAGCAAGCTCTCTAGCGGTCAAGGCCTGTCACGAGGTGGATCCCAATTCCCGGATCGGGATTGTGCTCAATCTGACACCAGCCTACCCTCGGAGCCAGCATCCAGAAGATGTTAAAGCCGCTCGTATCGCCGAGCTCTTTCAAGCAAAATCCTTCCTAGATCCATCTGTTCTTGGTCATTATCCTCAAGAATTAGTGGAGATCCTGCGGGAGCGTGATCTCTTACCGGATTATGATCCCTTTGAGTTGCGCTTGATGGAGGAAAATACCGTCGACTATCTAGGTGTTAACTATTACCAACCACTCCGTGTGGCAGCTCCTCGTTATGCTCCGAATCCAGCTTCTCCCCTACTCTTTGAGCAATTTTATGAACCCTATGTCATGCCAGGCCGCAAGATTAATCCCCACCGTGGTTGGGAAATCTATGAGCAAGGCCTGTATGACATTGCCCAAAATATCAAGGAAAACTATGGCAATATCGAGTGGATCCTGACTGAAAACGGGATGGGGGTTGAAGGAGAGGAAAAATTCCGCAAGGATGGAGTGATCCAAGACGACTACCGGATTGACTTTGTCAAAGACCATCTTCGTGAGCTCCACCGGGCTATTCAAGATGGTGCCAACTGTAAAGGTTATTTGATCTGGACCTTTATTGACTGCTGGTCATGGCTCAATGGCTACAAGAACCGCTATGGCTTGGTTGAGTTGGACCTCGAAAGTCAAAAACGAACCCTCAAAAAATCCGGCCATTGGTTTAAAGAACTAAGCCAAGCCAATGGATTTGAGAAGTAGACAAACTGCTCTTTTATAAGAATCAATCAACTTCTATAAAAATAAAAAATTTTATTCGTTAGAGTTATTCAACAGTGAGAAAAATGCCTAAACTATTCAGTTTCAGGCATTTTTCTTACAGTGGAAATTTTCTTAGATGACTTTGTCTCTAATCTTAACCCTAACTTAACTAGACCAATTTTCTTGAATTTCCTAGTTGACAAACTGGAAGAAGCATTGTATACTGACTCCGCTGGTTGCTTTTTAGGTAAATTAGACTAGACCAATTCCAAAGCAACTGAGAAATCGACCATGGGTCGTTTGACTAAGTAAAGGGGAAAGTATAGCAAGGCTATATCGTAAAAACTATGTGCGGAATCGTTGGTGTTGTAGGAAATACAAATGCTACTGATATTTTGATTCAAGGACTTGAAAAACTCGAATACCGAGGCTATGACTCTGCGGGTGTTTTTCTGGCTAGTGAAGGCAAGAGCCAATTGGTAAAGGCAGTTGGCCGCATTGCAGAATTGTCGTCTAAGGCAGAAGGTGTCGAAGGGACAGCTGGGATTGGACATACCCGTTGGGCCACTCATGGAAAACCAACTGAGGACAATGCCCACCCACACCGCTCTGAAACAGGTCGCTTTGTTTTGGTCCACAATGGGGTGATTGAAAACTACCTTGAAATCAAGGAAGAATACCTAGCAGGTCACCATTTCAAGGGGCAAACAGATACAGAAATCGCAGCCCACTTGATCGGAAAATTTGCTGAAGAAGATGGCTTATCTACGCTTGAAGCTTTCAAAAAAGCCCTCCACATCATCCGTGGAGCCTATGCTTTTGCTTTGATGGATGCGGAAGATCCAAGCACCATCTATGTAGCGAAAAATAAATCACCACTCTTGATCGGTCTTGGAGATGGTTATAATATGGTCTGCTCTGATGCCATGGCCATGATTCGTGAAACCAACCAATACATGGAAATCCATGACCAGGAGTTGGTCATTGTCAAGGCTGACAGCGTTGAAGTTCAAGACTATGATGGAAACGTCAAAGAACGGGATAGCTACACGGCTGAACTCGACCTTTCTGATATCGGTAAGGGGGACTTACCCATACTATATGCTCAAAGAAATTGATGAGCAACCAACTGTCATGCGTAAGTTGATCCAAGCCTATACAGATGAATCTGGTCAAGTAGTGGTAGACCCAGCGATTATCAAGGCTGTTCAAGAAGCAGACCGGATCTATATCCTTGCGGCTGGTACCTCTTACCATGCTGGATTTGCGTCTAAAAAAATGTTGGAAGAGTTGACAGATACCCCGGTAGAACTCGGTATTTCCTCTGAGTGGGGGTATGGTATGCCACTTCTCAGCAAGAAACCACTCTTCATCTTTATCAGCCAATCTGGTGAAACAGCTGATAGCCGTCAAGTGTTGGTCAAGGCCAATGAAATGGGGATTCCAAGCTTGACAGTGACCAATGTTCCAGGTTCAACTCTTTCACGTGAAGCAGACATGACCATGTTGCTCCATGCTGGACCTGAAATTGCGGTAGCTTCTACTAAGGCTTATACGGCTCAAATCGCAGCCCTTGCCTTTCTGGCTAAAGCTGTTGGGGAAGCCAATGGCAATGAGAAGGCCAAAGCCTTTGATTTGGTGCACGAATTGTCTATTGTTGCCCAATCGATCGAATCAACCCTTTCAGAAAAAGAAGTCATCGATGAAAAAGTTCGTGGCTTGTTGGAAACAACCCGCAATGCTTTCTATATCGGACGTGGTCAAGATTACTATGTTGCCATGGAAGCCAGTTTGAAACTAAAAGAAATTTCTTACATCCAATGTGAAGGCTTCGCTGCGGGTGAGTTGAAACACGGTACCATCGCTCTGATCGAAGACGGTACACCGGTCATTGCCCTCTTGTCTGACCCAGTCCTAGCCAGCCACACACGTGGAAACATCCAAGAAGTGGCAGCACGTGGGGCCCATGTTTTAACCATTGCAGAAGAAAATGTCGCTAAAGAGACAGATGATTTGGTCTTGACAGCGGTTCACCCTTACCTCTCTCCAATCTCAATGGTGGTGCCAACCCAATTGATTGCCTACTTTGCAACCCTTCATCGTGGGCTCGATGTTGATAAACCACGGAACCTTGCTAAGTCTGTAACCGTTGAATAAACTTGTTTATATAGAAAAAAACATCCTCGTTAGGTTTTTCCTAGCGAGGATGTTTGCTTTATTTATCAAAACCTTGCAAGGCTTTGAGGCGTTCTTCTGTTTGTCCCTTGGCATCTAGTTTTTTACCTTGGTAAACAGCAGATTCCCATGATCCATACATTGGATTTGGGAAGATGATGAATTTTTCACCAAATTCTTTTTGCAATTCGTCCAATTTCTTGTCGCGATCAGCTTCAGAGGTCTTAGAGAAGTCTGCAAAGTCGACTAGGTTGTCCCCGAAGAGCAAGACAAGATTGGTCTTTTCTTGTACAGCTTGGCGACGGCCTTCTTTTGATTTGACGCCATCTTCTAGGAACATGAGGTGGTCACGTCCTTGAACAGGAATGCCTTCTTTTTCAAGGTTTTTGATGGTATCATCTACTTGAGAGGTTGTACGGTCAGAAATGTAGTAGATTTGAACCCCGTTTTGATCTGCATATTGAAGGAAATCTTTGGCACCTGGCACCGCTTTTGCGGCTGCTTTTTTCACCCAAACATCCCAATCTTTAGGATTGAAGGCCGTACCATCTTTGACGTTTTGAACTTGGTAAGGGCTGTTGTCTCAAAAACAGTTTCGTCCAAATCCAAGACGATGGAATAAGGCTTATCAGAAGGAGTTTGGAGGATCTCTTTCAAACGGTCAGTAGCGACATTGTAGCCTTGTAAATACAAAGCCTTGGTTTCTGCTGCCTTTTGGTACCAGAGAACAGACATGGTATTTTCTTGTGAGCGCTGTTGATCATAGGTCATTGTTACCTGATTTTTTTAGTGCTGCTTGCTTTTTGTCTCTTGCGTTTTTGTTGGTGTTGCTTCCACAACTCGTCAGTAAAATGACAGAAGCAAGAGCAGAAACGATGGTAAAGGTGGTTTTTTTGTTGTTTTCATAAACCGTACACTCCTTAAAAATTTTTTTCTATAAAAATTATACTCTTTTCAATCTTGCATGACAAGAAAGAGGAGAAGGGGATCCAGGGAATGGTAAAATGAATAGGAAGAAAGAAATGTTGATATGAAGGGCTTTTTCATCTCAATAGATGCCATTTTTCATCTTAAAAGAAGGGGTATAGTTTTATATTATAACCGGATCAAGAAAAGATCAAAGCGGTCCTTTTCTTCTAAAATGAAAGAATAAAGAAAGATACCCGCAAGTCCCTATTTTCAAGGACTTGCGTTTTTTTGATGCCTTTCTCAATAAAGAAATTTTAAGGCCTTGATAGGGAAAATATATTAGTCAGCTACTTTTCGAGGTGATATCATGGTTACAAATTCCAGGAGGGAAGCAGTCAATCTTTCTGTTGGAGAAATGTTGAGGAGGATGTACAGTATGAGTAAAAAAGAATTGGTTCTTCGTGCCATTCGAGGCGAAGCAGTAGAGCGAATCCCTGTAGGATTTTGGCTCCATTATGTGACCCAAGAAGAAAAAGAATTGGGGCTAGACAATCCGGCTGTAGTAGAAAAAAGTATTAAAGGACACCAACACTATGTTGAAGAAATTTCACCTGATTTTGTCAAGATCATGAGCGATGGCTTCTTCCGCTATCCGAGTGCTCTTTATTCGAGAGAGATCCAATCGATCCGAGAATTGAAGGATATTCAACCGATTGGAGAGCATCATCCTTGGATTGAAAAACAGATTGAAGTGGTCAAGGAGATTCGTTCTCATTTCCATGAAGAGATTGCTTCTTTCTACAATATCTTCTCGCCCATTTCTTATTTGAAACGCTGGTTCCGTACGGATCAATCCCGTGGAGACCAAGTGATTGCAGACTTTATCAAGGAAGATCCAGAAACTTTGGCTCATGTTCTTGACGTGATTGCAGGAGACATCGCTACTTTAAGTCGTCGCTTGATCCAAGAAGCAGGTATTGAAGGTATTTACTTTTCAACCCAGCAGATCCAAGATGAGCGTGTGACAGATGAAGAATACCGCAAGTTCATTGAGCCTAGCAGCATCGCTGTCCTAGAAGCAGCCAATGAAGCTGGAGGCATCAATATCCTTCATATTTGTGGTTTTGAAGGGGCCAGCAATGAAGTGGAACTCTTCAAGGATTATCCGGCTCAAGTCATTAACTGGGCGACCCATCATGAGGGCCTTAGCCTAGCCGCAGGTCGTAAACTTTTCGGTGATCGTGCCGTCTTGGGTGGCTTTGTCAATGGCAAGAAAGGTTTGCTCTACCAAGGGGAACGAGAAGCTATTGAGCAAGAAACGCGTCGCTTGGTGGCTGAAGCCGGAAGCCGTGGTTTGATCCTTGGAGCAGACTGTACCGTGCCAGATGATTTCCAATTGGAACGCTTAGATTGGGTGCGTCAAGCAGCTGTATTGTAAGAAGAAAGGAGAGGGAGATGAAAAAGATCAATGTATGGTGTATCCTGGTAACCGTTTTGTTTTTGCTTCTAGGGCTTAGTAAAGCTGCTCTGGCAAGTAGTCAGGGGAAAGCAAAAAAAGATCCAGATATGGCAAGACTGGAGAAGATTCCAGCTCATAGTTTCTCCCTCATCCGCCCATCTGACCTAGCAGGAATTCTTCTTCTCGAAGATCAGTGATAAAAAAAGATAAAGAGCTTGATAAAAAATATATATTAGTCAAACAATTATCGAAGTGATAAGATAACAAACAAGAAAAGAATAGAACGAGGTAAGAACATGTCATCAAAAAGAGAATTAGTCTTAAAAGCTTTTAAAGGTGAAGCAGTTGACCGTGTGCCAGTTGGATTTTGGCATCATTTTACAACAGAAGAAGAATGGTTGAAAGGATTTTCTAATCCGGAAATTATTGAAAAAAATCTCAATGGCCATAAAAACTTCCTTCACAAGGTCAAACCAGACTTTGTCAAACTCATGAGCGATGGTTACTTTGCTTATCCAAACCCAGCCATTCACAAGGGCCTTGAAAATATCTCTGACTTAGCAGGGATTGAACCACTCGGAGCAGATCATCCATGGATCACGGAGCAGGTAGAGCTCGTTAAAAAAATCCGTGCCGGTTTTGAAGAAGACATTGTGGCTATCTACAATATCTTTGCTCCGGTGACCTACTTCAAATGGTTGGTCGGAGAAGTTTCAGGAGGAGATGACTTGATCGCAAACTTCATCGATCAAGATGCAGCAACTCTTAAAAAGTATTGGATACCATTGGCCAAGATATTGCAAGTTTGAGCCAACGAATTATTAAAGAAGCAGGAGCAGACGGGATCTACCTCAGTGTTCAAAGTATCCAAGATGCGCGAGTTACACAAGAAGTTTATAAAAACATTATTGCACCGAGTGAACTCCATGTCTTAGAGGCAGCTAATGAAGCCGGTGGCGTAAATATTCTTCATATCTGTGGCTACGAAGGAGCCCGCAATGATATCCATATCTTTACAGACTACCCAGCCCAAGTCATTAACTGGGCAGTCGGACCAGAAGGAATCAGCCTAGCAGAAGGACGCGAAATCTTCGGTGGACGCACGGTTCTTGGTGGTTTTGAAAATGGCAAAAATGGTCTTCTTTACACAGGAGATAAGGGTGCGATCCAAGCAGAAACCAAACGCATCATCGCAGAAACCGGAACCACAGGCTTGGTCATTGGTGCCGATTGTACCATTCCAAGTGACATTGATGAAGAACGAATCGAATGGGTTCGTGAAGCTGCAACAGAATAAGGAAAATAGAAAGAGGGAGAACAGAATATGAGTAAAAAAACATGGATTATCGGTGGGGTGGCCATTCTTGCCATTGCAGGTGCAACCATTCTTGGACGGAGCTTGAACCATGCAAACGACAGCAAAGGCTCAACAGGATCTAATAAAGTAACAACCTTGAAAGTGGCCCACACACAAAACTATGTACCTTACGATTTTGTCGATGAAAAAGGAGAATCAGATGGCTATGAAGTAGCCGTTCTCAAAGCTATTGACGAGAAATTACCAGACTACAAGTTTGAGTACACTGGAACAAGTGACGACGACCTTTTGATCGGTCTAGAATCTGGTAAGTATGATATCGGAACCAAAGGAGCTTGGTATACCGAAGAACGTGCCAAGAAATTTATCATTCCAAAAGAACCAATCGGAGCAAGTATCATCGGATTTACCGTACGAAAAGAAGATGCGGATAAATACAAGAACATTGATGACTTTGCGAAAGAAAAAGGGAAATTGGTTCCAATTTCACCACAAATGCGCAATGGAATGTTATTAAAGAATACAATGAAAAACATAAGGACCAACAAATCGAATTAACAGCTGCGGAATCTTTCAAAGTCGCAGATGCCTATGCTTGGGTTCTTGAAGGACGTTACGATGCCTTCTTTGACATCAAACTTTCCTTTGAAAAAGCTGTCACAGATAAAGATGGTTCTTACCACCAATACGCGGACAAACTTAGCTGGTTTGCCTACAAAGGAATTCCAACTTACCCATTGATCCATAAGGATAAGAAAAACGAAAAATTTGCGGAAGCATACAGCAAGGCTATCAAAGAATTGGAAAAAGATGGGACACTTGCTAAATTGTCGAAAAAATATTTCGGTGAAGATGTCTTCAGTTATGTAGATAAAGAGAAATAAGATGGAACTGGGTGCGCATAGCCCCAGCTTCCTTATTTCTATACGGATACAGAAAGGAAAAGAAACATGGTCTCATACGACATTTCCAAGGTTTGGTCATTTCTTCCAACCTTGGTCCAAGCTCTACCAGCGACCCTAGCTTTGATGGTTTTAACGACGGTTCTCGGTTCTGCATTTGGCTTGGTTTTGACCTGGGCACAAGTATCAGAAGATAAGGTAGGAGCAGGTCTGGCAAAGGGTTATGTCTTTACCTTGCGTTGTACCCCTCCGATTGTCTTGCTCTTTTTGGTCTTTTATGGACTTCCCCAATTTTTGAACTGGTGGTTGGGCATTGACATTGATCACTGGTCCAAGTTTGTCTTTGTCCTTGTTGCCATGTTTCTTCTCTTTGCCGCGATGATCTCTGAGGTCTTTAAGGCAGCCTATTTGGCCATTCCAAAAGGTCAGATGGAAGCGGGCTTGAGTATTGGCTTGACGCCAGCTCAAACCATTTGGCGGATTGTCCTTCCTCAAGCCTTTCGCGTGGCTCTTCCAAATATGACAACTGCCATCTTGAACCTCATGCGCGATGCCGCTTTAGCTTATACCATTGGCTTTATCGATATCATGGGAGCAGGCAACAACTTGATCAGCCGCAATCTTGGGAATTATTCCCTCGAAACGTATACAGCTGTAGCAGTGATCTACTGGGGAATTGCCCTTGTGATCTCCTTCTCCGCTCAACTCCTTGAGAAACGACTCAGTGTAATAGAAAGGTAGCTTATGGATTTCAATTTTATTAGTAAAGCATTTCTAGCCACCTTGGGTGGTGTTCCAGTGACCCTTCTGATCATGGTCGTATCGATTCTCTTGAGTTTTCTTCCAGCCCTCTTTTTGGCACTCGGTCAGATTTATAAGGTCAAAGGGGTTCGCAGTTTCTCAGTGGTTTACTTAGCCTTTATCCGCGCGACGCCTCCGATTCTCTTGATTCTCTTCTTTTATAGTCTCTTTCCCAGCCTCTTAAATAGCTTTTTTAAGAGTATTGGCAGTCACTTTAATGTCTTTGAGATCAATCCCATTTACTATGCCTTTATCATCTTTAGCTTGATGACAACAGGAAGTCTTGCTGAAATTCTCCGGTCAGCTATTCTGACGGTGGATAAAGGCCAGCTAGAAGCAGCGCAAGCCATTGGTTTGACTAATCGCCAAGCCTATATCCGCATTGTTTTTCCACAAGCCTTGCGTTCAGCCCTGCCTAATTTGTGTAACCTGGTTATCAACTTGGTCAAAGGAACTTCCCTTGTCTTTGTCATGACGATCAAGGATATCACCGCCATTGCCAAGGTCGAAGCCTCTTATGGCTATCAATATTTTGAATCCTATCTAGTGATTTTTATTCTTTATATTGTCATTTGTGGGGTGATTCAGTGGGGATTCAATCTCTTAGAAAAACGCCTGACACTCGCATAGAAGAAGGAGAAATAAGAAGATGTTAGAAGTAGAACACGTATCGAAAAAATTTAAGGACCACCAGGTCCTGGTAGATGTTAATCTCAAGGTCAACCAAGGGGATGTCGTCGTTATTTTAGGTCCATCTGGATCAGGAAAAACAACCTTCCTTCGCTGCCTCAATCACTTGGAAAAGGCAGATACAGGCCGTTTGACTTTGGGTGGAAAAGAGTATGATCTCTCAAAACTCAGCAAAAAGGAAATTTTAGAAATTCGCCAAAAGACAGCCTTTGTCTTCCAGCATTACAATCTCTTCGCTAACAAAACAGCGCTCGAAAATATCTTAGAAGGCCTGGTTGTAGCTCGTAAGATTCCAAAAGAAGAGGCCATCCAACGGGCAGAATCAGCCCTTGAAAAAGTTGGTCTCCTCGCTTATAAGGATTACTATCCTTCTCAATTGTCAGGGGGCCAGCAGCAACGGATCGGAATCGCGCGTGCCATCGCGGTCAAACCAGACGTGATCTTGCTGGACGAGCCGACTTCAGCGCTAGACCCAGAGTTGGTCGGTGACGTCTTAGATGTCATGAAGCAATTGGCTCAAGAAGGAGTGACCATGGTTGTCGTAACCCATGAGATGGGCTTTGCGCGTGATGTAGCCAACCACGTTATCTTTATGGATGGCGGACACATCATCGAAGAAAACGAACCCCATGAATTCTTCAACAGTCCAAAAGAAGAACGAACCAAACAATTCCTTTCACGGATTTTATCCGATGCCACTTATAGCGTCGAATATATGATTTAACAGGAGACACACCCAGTAAGGGTGTGTTTTTTTGGATCTGGAAAAAATTTTTAAAAATTGGCTCATTTTTTAGAAATCATTACGAATAATATAAGTGAGAGGGAAATATGACTGATAAAAAACAACGATTTGTACTACTATTCTTACTGACTTTGTTTCTAGGAGGTTGCAGTCTTTTTACGGATAAAGCTGCTGAGAGAAGGGAAATGATTCAGATTGCAGAAAGCACGAAAATGGAGCGAGCGATAAAACACTTGTTAATCAGTATCGATCCTAAAGCTTTCACTTCAGAAGGAGTCATTCACTCCTATACCCTGATAAAAGGTGAATTGGAATACAATCCAATGGGAGGCATGAATGTATCTCTCGTTATCAATGGCGATAAAAAGTTAACGATCGATACGACTGTTCAAATGAAAGATTCAGGACAGTTTGAAGCAGGTAGTTACGGTATTTCAGCAAAATTAAGTGATCTGTTAAGTGAAGCAGAAGAGGCTGGGAAATAAACTCATTCAGTGGAGCCGTTCATGGAAGCATCAAAGGAAAATAGGAACACTAAAATAAGATGGACGTTATGGTTATTGCTAATCACTTTGTGCCTAGGAGGATGTAGTGTTATTACTAGACGATCAGAGCAACGAAGAGAAATGCTAGAGATTGCAGAGAGTAAGCAATCAAAAAGAGTTCTCGAAAATATATTGAGACAAGAAGATCCCCATGCCTTGACAGCAGAGGGAATTGTGAAGTCATATAAAATTAATACCCACCGGCTGAGATATCACCCTATGGGAGGATTGACGGTAGAAATGGTGATTAACGAGGATAAGAATTTAACCATTACGACAACTCTAACCCAGGAGGCTGATGGGCATCTGGAACAGAATGGAGTAGTCATTTCAGGGGAATTATCCAAGAAATTAGTAAATGCTAAATAAGGACTTGCTAGAGAATGAAAAAAAGATACAGTGTGGCCGTAATCATGATTTTGTCAGGGCTACTTCTAGGAGGATGTAGTCTTATTACAGGACAATCTACAAAGAAACGAGAAATGATTCAAATCGCAGAGAGTCAGAAGATGAAAGTAGCAATTGAAAGCTATTTAAAAAATCTGGATCCAGAGGCATTAACTCCAAATGGGAAAATAAAGTCTTATAGAATTTTAAAAGATAAATTAAAATATAATCCAATGGAAGGAATTATTGTCGAAATTGTCATTAATAGGGATGATCGGTTGACGATTGATATGACGGTCATAGAAGAGGATTCAGGAGAATATCTTGTTGCCACATCAGGAACGCCTAAAGAATTAACGAAATTAATAGAAAGAGACAAGCAATAGCAACCTCATCTATTTTATAGAATTTATTCATTGGGCCAAGTATGTTACATCAATATGTAGTGCTTGTAACCTTTTGGCAATGTTTTTTAACAAAAGTAACATTTCAGACGTTGATGGAATTTTGTATAATAAATTTTAAGAAAACTAGAGAAAGAAATGGGAAGAAATGAAAAAAAGTAAATTAATTGTGTTGATAATGGTAGTATTTAGCTTGAGCTTAGGAGGCTGTAGCTTTTTTAATGGACAATCTGCCAAAAAACAAGAAATGATTCAAATTGCAGAGAGTACGAAGATGAAAGTGGCGATTGAAAATATGTTGAAAAAATTAGACCCTAAAGCTCTTACTCCAGAAGGAAAAATAAAATCATATAAAATTTCTAAAGATGATTTAGATTATAATCCGATGGGAGGGCTTATGATCAAAATCATTATCAATGACAATGAAAATTTATTGTTAAGTACAACTATACAAGAAGATTCAGTTACTGGTAAGTATGAAGAGACATACTATGGTAAAACAAAGGAATTGAACGACCTTCTGAAGGGAAATTGAAATGGCTGAAAATTTAAATTTTAATGATCAACAAAATGTTAAAACTGCATTACTTGAGTATGAAAAGGATATAAAAGTTGGACGGGAATTCGATATTGGACCCAAGAATGAAGAGTACATTGGTCACGTTTCTCATATATATGACAGTACCAATGGAAATGAAGAACAAGTTTTTGTATTAACAAATAATGGTATGGGAATTAATGAAGATCCAGTCCCCTATACTGCTTCAGATGAAGAACGTGCCCAAATCCATGACGTGACAGTTTTGATGAAGGGATCTGAAACTGAAACAAGTACACAAAAATTACTCCATGATACATTTACGGATTGGGTAAAGACAGATTTGCCTGCTGCTTCTAACATTCTTGGTCCCAATGGAGCGGCGAACTATGCGACAGATTATGCGAAAAGATTCACCAGAGATAAGATTAAGGAGAATTTGAAAAAAAGGGATGAAACTGCCGATTCTAATATTTCGGAGCTTATTAGTTATCCGTTTAGTTTACTCGATAAAAATGTTGGAAATAATGTAAAAAGCTTTGTCAAGAGTATTAGAAGTAATCCAATAACAAATGCTTATCGTGAGGCGAAAGCAAATCTATATGGTATGGGAACGGATATTCTAATTGATAGTCAAGCAAAGTTTCCAGTATTTATTGGGGCTACCATTTTAAAAGAGTACAACAAAGATAGAGGTACTTTCCCGCCTCCGCAGTTTAAAGATGCTGCAGCTCATTTGAAAGAGGTGATCCGAAAATACCCCAATGCCAAGATAGATCTATACGGTCACTCTCTGGGGTCTATGAATATTCAGTATGCGCTTGCCTGTTTGACGGAAGAGGAAGCTTCTCATATTGGGACTGTCCATCTATACAATGGCCCTAATGCCTATCCTATCTTAACACCCGAGCAAAAAGCGCGTATAGATTCGCTGAAGTACAAAATTTACAACCACATTGACCATAAAGATTTGGTTAGCTTGGGCTATCAGGATTCTGGAAGCAAGGAATCCAGTGGGATTGTTAAGCACCTCAAAACGAAGAATCTGAAAGATATAGGCCGACAGCATATGATGCATGGTTATATCTATGATAAGAATGGAAATTTGGTTCTTGAAAAGGGAACGGAAGCCATCACTCGGAAGGAAATCATTGAAGAGCGGATGAAGGTTTACTATCGCCTAAAGGATAAATTGCAAAAACAGGTGGTGGACTGAGCTCAAGTGAACGGATTTATCTTGATACTTTGCAGGCGCGCTTGGCTTCTGATGAGCTGATTCGAGTAGTGGATGAAGGGCTGGAGCAAGCTCAGAAATCTAAGGTACAACTGGATACAGATTTAGAAGCTTTGGAGAAAGTATTACAGACCGTTCCGAAAGGCTTCATTCTCAATCTTGCGGAAGTAGAAGAGGCCTATGCACAGGCTGGTGCAACAAGGCAAACAGTTGTCACTGAAGTAAGAGAAAGGTTTGACAATCGTTTGGCTGCATATCAGTCCTTATCGAATGAATTCCATGCTTTAAATGAGCAAGTGAATGCAGGAATTGAACTCTTAAAAGCAAAAGATCAAGAAATAGCAGGAGAAATGAACCGGTGGGAACAACTAGCTTATTAATTTCATCTACTCTTTCGAAAAAGGAAAAGAAACTAGATCACTTGGAAAGAGAGTTCCAAAAAGCGCGCTTGGAGCTAGATGAAAAGCGTTGCTTAGTAGAAAGAAAACAGCAGCTCTTTACTCAGATGCTGGAAGAAGAGTATGCGATGGCAGCTTCCTTCTTACAAGAGCAGGAAGTTGATAACAGTTGTGGATGGGAGTCCCTCCATCGCTGTATCGAAGAGTATGATCTCGAAGCTAGAGAAGCAGCACAAGTAGCCTTAAAACAGATCGAAATCGAGGAAGAGAATTTATGGCAATCCTACCGGAAAGATAGATACCAACTGGAAGAGGAGTTTGCACAAGATAAAGTTTCATAGTATAGAAGAGGAGGAAGTATGGGTGATAGTCCAGTCAAAGATTTCTTTGATTTAGATATGAAAGATAAGATGAGGATCATCGAAAGCCGAAAGAAACTTGAAAAAGATTTAATCCGTGTTGTCTATGCGCCCGTTTTATTGACCTGCAAGGCAGGAGTTGAGAAACGTTACAATGATGGCTTGACTGCGATTACAACAGTAGCCGAAGAAGACGTCCAGGTCGTTGGAAAGCAACTGGATCAGTCCATGGTGGGTCAATTTGCTAAAAATGTACAGACGGTTATTCAAGAAAAAGCTGGTAAATTTAAATCTATCTAGCCAAGAACTTCTATTTAAATATGGAATCTGGAGTGACTCCAGATTTTTTTAATAAATTTTAAAAATTATGTAAAAAAGTGTTGACAAAGGAATTCAGTCTGCGTTATAATAATTTATGTAAACAAAAAGAGGTTGGGAAAAACCTACTGGTTTACAAGATCAATAGTGGAAAGGAGATGGTGATATGCTATTTCCAAAATTAAGACAACTAATTGATAAAAGGAAAAATAGAAACTGTTAGCCTGTAGGGCTATTATTAAATAAATGAATTAAAATTATGTAAACAATTAAGTAGCAGCCAATTGGTCTGCTAATTTTCAAGAATGAATTAAAATTATGTAAATTAGAGGTATACAATATGAATAACAACTTTAACAATATGGATGATCTTTTCAATCAACTAATGGGAAACATGGGTGGTTTTCGTTCTGAAAGCCGTCGCTACATGATCAACGGTCGTGAAGTGACACCAGAAGAATTCGCTATTTACCGCCAAACTGGTCAACTTCCAAATGAAGGAAGTGAGCAAGTGCAACACCATCAAGGTAAAGGAATGAAACAAGATGGGATCCTTGCAAAACTTGGTCGTAACTTGACCGAAGAAGCTCGTGAAGGAAAATTGGATCCGGTCATCGGACGTAATAAAGAAATTCAAGAAACTGCTGAAATCTTGTCTCGTCGTACCAAGAACAACCCTGTCCTTGTAGGGGATGCCGGTGTTGGTAAAACAGCAGTTGTAGAAGGTTTGGCACAAGCTATTGTGAACGGGGATGTTCCAGCGGCTATCAAAAACAAAGAAATCATCTCGATTGATATTTCTGGTCTAGAAGCTGGTACGCAATACCGTGGTAGCTTTGAAGAAAATATTCAAATCTGATCCAAGAAGTCAAGGCTATGGGAAATGTCATTCTCTTCTTTGATGAAATCCATCAAATCCTTGGTGCAGGCAGCACAGGTGATGGTCAAGGATCTAAAGGTCTTGCGGATATCATCAAACCTGCTCTTTCACGTGGGGAATTGACTGTCATTGGTGCAACCACTCAAGATGAATACCGTAACACCATCTTGAAGAATGCGGCTCTTGCTCGTCGTTTCAACGAAGTGAAAGTCAATGCTCCATCAGCTGAAGATACTTTCAAGATTCTCCAAGGGATCCGTGATCTTTATGAAAAACACCACAATGTCATCTTGCCAGATGAAGTTTTGAAAGCAGCAGTTGATTATTCGATCCAATACATTCCACAACGTAGCTTGCCTGATAAGGCCATTGACTTGGTCGATGTGACAGCTGCTCACTTGGCAGCCCAACATCCTGTAACAGATGTTCATGCTGTGGAACATGAAATTGAAGAAGAAAAAACCAAACAAGAAGAAGCTGCGGCTAAAGAAGATTACGAAGCAGCTTTGAAAGCAAAAGTTCGTATCGAAGAACTTGAAAAGAAAATTGAAAACCATACGGAAGACCATAAAGTAACGGCAACAATCAACGATGTGGCTGAATCTGTAGAACGTATGACGGGTATTCCAGTGTCACAAATGGGTGCAACTGATATCGAACGTTTGAAAGATATGGGTCACCGTTTGCAAACTAAGGTTATCGGTCAAGATAAAGCCGTTGAAGCAGTGGCACGTGCCATCCGTCGGAACCGTGCAGGATTTGACGAAGGGAACCGTCCAATCGGTAGCTTCCTCTTTGTAGGTCCTACTGGTGTCGGTAAGACTGAATTGGCTAAACAATTGGCTCTTGATATGTTCGGAACCAAAGATGCCATCATCCGTTTGGACATGTCAGAATACAGCGACCGCACAGCCGTTTCTAAATTGATTGGTACAACAGCTGGTTATGTTGGTTACGATGATAACAGCAATACCTTGACAGAACGTGTTCGCCGTAACCCATACTCAATCGTCCTTCTCGACGAAATTGAAAAGGCAGATCCTCAAGTGATCACCCTTCTCCTTCAAGTCTTGGATGATGGTCGTTTAACTGATGGTCAAGGGAACACTGTAAACTTCAAGAACACTGTTATTATCGCCACTTCAAACGCAGTTTTGGCTATGAAGCTAACTTGACAGAAGATGCGGATAAACCAGAACTCATGGATCGTTTGAAACCTTACTTCCGTCCAGAATTCTTGAACCGTTTCAACGCTGTTATTGAATTCTCACACTTGAGCAAGGAAGACCTTTCTAAGATTGTTGATTTGATGTTGGTAGATGTCAATAAGACCCTTTCTAAGAAAGAAATCGACTTGGCAGTGAGCGATGCAGCTAAAGAATACATGACTGAAGAAGGTTATGATGAAGTGATGGGTGTTCGTCCACTCCGTCGGGTAGTTGAACAACAAATCCGTGACAAAGTCACAGACTTCCACTTGGATAACTTGGATGCCAAACATCTGGAAGCTGACATGGAAGATGGTGTCCTTGTGATCAGAGAAAAAGACACAAAGAAGGAAGAAAACACTGATAAACAAGCAGACTAAGGCGAATGAGTTTGTGAAAAAGTAGAGGCTGCTATCATATAGCAGTCTTTATTTTTTCTTCCCACCTGGGGGAAATTATTCGTCGTATAAGGCCAAAATCTTCCTATTTGGACTAAAAAAACATCAATAATTAGTGAAATTACCCAATTTGAGCAAAATTTATTAATAAATAAAGAAAATAAGTATATAATCTATACAAGAATAAAATTTGAGGAATGGAAGTAAGATGAGCAATACAATTGATATCTACTCAACTCCCGAATACAGAAAAAGTGGAAGCTGTTGTTCAACTGATGGTTGATGGTCGCTTGACGAGCTATCGTGTCGCAACTGAAACAAACATCAGCAAAATGAGCTTGGCGACTTTGACGAAGGGAACGAGTAAAATCAAAAATATTACCTATCAAACGGCTTTGGCCTTGATTGATTGGTATGATGAGAATCATGAAAAGTATGGCATTTCGATTGACTAGTCAGTAGCCCACTTTTCGTGGTTTTTTTCTTTTCTCATCAAAACTTGCCTCCTCTCTGAGACTGGAGCCTGATTTTGCTTGAAGAGGATGGGAAAACTTGAAAAGACGGGTGAAATTTGATATAGTATAGCATATATGAAAATTAAAGGAGAAACATATGCAAGGCGGAAGTTTGCTAATTATGCTCGTTCTTATGGTCGGTTTGATGTACTTCATGAGCCGTAGCCAAAAGAAACAGTACCAAAAACGGATGGAAAGTTTGAATAAACTTCAAAAAGGAAATGAAGTCATCACGATTGGTGGTTTGTACGGAACCATCGATGAAGTCGATACAGACCGCAAGACCGTTGTCTTGGATGTTGATGGTGTCTACCTGACCTTTGAATTGGGAGCGATCAAAACAGTTCTTCCTGTATCAGAAGGAATCTCAGCCACTGCTACAGAAGGTGCTAGCTCAGATGCCGATTCAGCCATCGAAGAATAATCATCAAAGAAGAGGCAAGGGCCTCTTTTTTGGTGGGCAAATAGGACGATATGATGAAGGAAAGTCCTGCTGGTTCAAAAAAGAGGCCAGAGTCCCTATTTCATGGGGATTTATGGTATAATGAAGCGATAAATATTGAAATAGGTAGAAAAACATGTTTCGTTTTAAGAAAAAAGAAAAAATCGAGATACCTTTAGAAGTCCCGAAACACATTGGGATCATTATGGATGGCAATGGTCGATGGGCGAAAAAGCGGATGCAACCGCGCGTCTTCGGTCATAAGGCAGGGATGGAAGCTCTCCAAGAAGTGACGATTGCAGCAAAAAATATGGGGGTTCAGGTCCTGACTGTCTATGCCTTTTCGACCGAAAACTGGACACGCCCTGAAGATGAAGTCAAGTTCATCATGCACTTGCCGGTCGAGTTTTATGATCGTTTCGTCCCCGAATTGCATCGCAACAATGTCAAGATTCAAATGATCGGTGATACCAAGAAATTACCCAAAGAAACGCTGGAGGCTTTGGAAAGAGCAGAAGCGATGACCCATCTCAATACAGGCTTGATCCTGAATTTCGCGCTCAATTATGGTGGGCGTGCTGAGATCACTCAGGCTGTGAAGCAGATCGCCCAAGAAGTCTTGGATGCGAAGTTTAGCCCAGAAGATATCACAGAAGAGATGATCGCTGATTCTCTCTATACCGAGAGTTTGCCACGTGTCCTAAGGGATCCGGATTTGATTATTCGTACCAGCGGAGAGATCCGTTTGAGTAATTTCCTTCCTTGGCAGGCTGCTTACAGTGAGTTGTATTTCACAGATGTGATGTGGCCAGATTTTGGAGAGGAAGCACTACGAAGTGCCATAGTAGAATATAGCCATCGCCATCGGAGATTTGGTGGTGTTTAGGAGAAGATGATGACGAAAGATTTACAAAAACGTGTGATTTTTGGAGGAATTGCCCTGCTCTTTTTCATTCCAACAGTAATGGTTGGAGGGGTGTTCTTCCAGATTGTGATTGGCTTGATCGCCATGCTAGGGGTTCATGAATTGCTCAAGATGAAGGGGCTTGAGACAGCGACCTTTGAAGGAGCGCTGGCCATGTTAGCGGCCTTCGTCCTGACGTTGCCGATCGAGGACTACCTCCCTTACCTTCCAGCAGATGGCAATATGATTGCTTATGGTTTGGTTGTCTTGATTCTCATGGGAACAACTGTTCTTGCTCAGAATTACAATTATGAAGATGTGGTCTATCCCATTGCGTCTAGCTTTTATGTTGGACTTGGTTTCCATTCCTTAGTAGATGCGCGAATTGCTGGTATTGATAAGGTTCTTTTAGCCCTCTTTATTGTTTGGGCTACAGATTCAGGTGCTTATCTAGTAGGAAGTCGGTTTGGGAAACGCAAGCTCATGCCTACGGTTTCTCCTAATAAAACGATTGAAGGCAGTCTTGGGGGAATCTTGTCTGCAGTTGCGGTAACTGTGATCTATATGATCGTGGATCGTTCTGTGGCGGGTGGACATGGTTTTCTTGCTATGATCTTCTTTACCATCCTCTTTAGTATCGCAGGTCAGTTTGGCGACCTCGTAGAGAGTGCGATCAAACGCCACTTTGGTGTCAAGGATTCTGGGAAATTTATCCCAGGACATGGTGGTGTTCTAGACCGCTTTGATAGTTTGATTTTTGTCTTTCCCTTGATGCATTTCTTGGGCTTGTTCTAAGACAGAAGAAATAGAAAGGAAACCACGTATAGAACGATGCAGTTTATTGCCTTTATTGTTATTTTTGGAGTGATCGTTCTCGTTCACGAGTTTGGTCATTTCTATTTTGCAAAAAAATCGGGCATCCTAGTGCGAGAATTCTCGATCGGGATGGGTCCCAAGATCTTTGCCCATATTGGTCAAGATGGAACAGCCTATACGATTCGCATTCTACCATTAGGTGGCTATGTGCGTATGGCTGGCTGGGGTGAGGATACAACTGAGATTAAAACCGGAACGCCTGTCAGCTTGACGCTAAATGAGGCTGGTAAGGTCGTCCGGATCAATCTTTCAGGAAAGAATCTGGATCAGACAGCCCTTCCCATGAATGTTACTCAGTTTGACTTTGAAGATAAATTAGAAATCACGGGCTTGGTTCTCGATGATACCAAGACTTATGATGTCGATCATGATGCGACTATTGTTGAGGAAGATGGGACAGAAGTGCGGATTGCGCCGAGAGATGTTCAGTATCAGAATGCCAGCATTTGGGGACGGTTGATCACCAACTTTGCGGGTCCTATGAACAACTTTATCCTCAGTATTGTCGTTTATTCACTCTTAGCCTTTATGCGCGGTGGTGCGATTGATTACTACAGCAACAATGTTCAGGTGGCACCCGATGGGGCGCTAGCTAAGGTTGGTGTTAAAAGTACTGTTCAGATCCTTCAAGTCAATGACGATACCGTTAGCAACTGGGATGAGCTGACAGATGCTGTCGAGAAGGCAACCAAAGACAGCAAGACGGCTCCTGAATTGACCCTGAAAGTCAAAACAGACGGCCAAGAAAAAGAAGTCAAAGTGAAGCCAACCAAGTCAGGGAATCGTTACTATTTGGGTGTGACAAATGGCCTCAAGACAGGATTTGTAGATAAACTCTTGTCTGGTTTTACAGATACCTGGAATACAGCGACACGGATTTTGGGAGCTTTGAAAGATATCATTTTCCACTTTAGTCTCAATAAACTGGGTGGTCCGGTTGCCATCTACAATGCCAGCTCACAAGTCTGCTCAATTAGGGAATTCCAGCAGTCTTGTCTCTTATGGCCATGCTCTCTATTAATATTGGGATCTTCAATCTAATCCCGATTCCCAGCTTTGGATGGTGGGAAAATCTTGATCAATTTGATCGAGGTCGTCCGGAGAAAGCCACTGAAACAGGAAGTAGAAACCTATATGACGCTTGCAGGTGTAGCTGTAATGGTTATTTTGATGATTGCTGTCACCTGGAATGATATTATGAAATTATTTTTGAAATAGAAAAGGATATTGTCCATGAAACAAAGTAAAATGTTGATTCCAACGCTTCGCGAAATGCCAAGCGATGCCCAAGTCATTAGCCATGCTTTGATGTTGCGTGCAGGTTATGTTCGCCAAGTATCAGCTGGTGTCTATTCTTATCTGCCCTTAGCAAATCGAGTAATTGAAAAAGCAAAAGGCATCATGCGCCAAGAATTCGAAAAAATTGGAGCAGTAGAAATGCTAGCTCCAGCCCTTTTGAGTGCGGATCTCTGGCGTGAATCTGGTCGTTACGAAACTTACGGGGAAGACCTCTATAAGTTGAAAAACCGTGAAGGCTCTGACTTTATCTTAGGTCCAACTCACGAAGAAACCTTTACCGCTATTGTGCGAGACTCAGTAAAATCTTACAAACAATTGCCGTTGAATCTCTACCAAATTCAACCAAAATACCGCGATGAAAAACGCCCACGGAACGGTCTTCTTCGGACCCGTGAGTTCATCATGAAAGACGGTTATAGCTTCCATGCTAACTACGATAGCTTGGATGTCACTTATGATGAATACAAGGCAGCTTATGAGCGGATCTTTACCCGCAGTGGCATCGACTACAAAGCCATCATCGGTGATGGTGGTGCCATGGGCGGAAAAGATAGCCAAGAGTTTATGGCTGTTACACCTGCTCGTACAGACTTGGATCGTTGGGTTGTTTTAGACAAATCAGTGGCTTCCTTTGATGAAATTCCCAGCAGAAGTCCAAGAAGAAATCAAAGCAGAATTGCTCAAATGGATGGTCTCTGGGGAAGATACCATTGCCTATTCAAGTGAATCAACCTATGCTGCCAACTTGGAAATGGCGACGAACGAATACAAGCCAAGTAACCGTGTTGTGGCGGAAGAAGAAGTGAAGCGCGTGGAAACACCAGGTGTCAAATCGATTGATGAAGTAGCTGCATTCTTGAATGTTCCAGAAGAAGCTACTATCAAGACTTTGGTTTACATCGCAGATGGTGAGCCTGTTGTTGCCCTTCTCGTAGGTAATGATCAGCTCAATGAAGTGAAGTTGAAAAATCACCTCGGCGCAGACTTCTTTGAACCTGCAACCGAAGTGGAAGTGAAAGAATTATTGGGAGCTGATTTTGGCTCTCTCGGTCCAGTAGATCTTCCTGAAAATGTTAAGATTATCGCAGACCGCAAGGTCCAAGACAGCCGCAATGCAGTAGTCGGTGCCAATGAAACAGGCTACCACTTGACTGGTGTCAACCCAGGACGTGACTTTACTGCAGAATACGTCGATATCCGTGAAGTTCGTGAAGGCGAAATCTCACCAGATGGGAAAGGGGTCTTGAACTTTGCACGTGGGATCGAAATCGGTCACATTTTCAAACTCGGCACACGCTACTCCGCTAGCATGGGAGCAGATGTCTTGGACGAAAACGGTCGTGCAGTTCCAATCATCATGGGCTGCTACGGAATCGGTGTCAGCCGTCTTCTTTCAGCCGTTATGGAACAACATGCTCGCCTCTTTGTCAATAAGACTCCAAAAGGGGAGTACCGTTACGCTTGGGGAATTAACTTCCCTAAAGAATTGGCGCCATTTGATGTGCATTTGATTCCAGTCAATGTCAAAGATGAAGCAAGCCTTGCTTTGACCGATCGGATCGAAGAAGCTTTGGTGAATAAAGGCTACGAAGTCTTGGTGGATGACCGAAATGAACGCGCTGGTGTCAAATTCAGCGATAGTGATTTGATTGGGCTTCCAATCCGTGTCACAGTTGGTAAAAAAGCAGCTGAAGGCATCGTAGAAGTGAAAATCAAAGCGACAGGAGATACCATCGAAGTTCATGCGGACAATCTCCTTGAAACTCTTTCAATCTTGAACAAATAAGAAAAAGCTTTCTGAGCTCTCACCAGTGTGGTGATGAAACTCAGGAAGCTCTTTTTATTTTTCTTCTTTGAGGCCTTGATCTTTGAAATAGGTAAAGAGATCTTGAGGTTTGCCATTGAGGTATTTCTTGAACTCAGCTGTTTCTTCCTCCCCTTGATCCCCGTAGATGGAAGCAAACTCATCTTTCTTGATTTTTGAGAAGTCAGCTTGTAAGACCTTGGCATAGGATTGTTTATCTTTCGAAATTTGAATGCGGAAGCTAAGACCAGGCTTGCCATTTAAGCTTTTATAGATATCGCTATGTTCTAATTCTTCTTGGTAGATTTCCTTTAACTCGGAAAGATCCATGTCTTGCAAATCTGAGGAAATGGGTTCAAAACTAAGGAAAGTAAAAGAGACAATTTCCTCATTCTTGTAGCCAATTTGAATTTTGTTTTGGTGGTGATCACCGAGGTCACTAACAAAGGTCTTGGTTTGAACTTGCTCCTTTTTGTTTTGAGTGGCCTCTTGTTTGGAAGAAGCGGCAGTAGTTCCTTTGCCTTGTTGGCCTTGGCTACAAGCAGTAAGAGCTAGTAGACAGATAGAGGCAAGTAGAAATTTTTTCATATATACTCCTTATAGGTTAATGGTGTTCGATCTTGTATGAAACAAGTTTTGAACAGGTTCTCATTATACCATAAAAAAAGCTTTTAAAAAAATGAAAAAAATATACAAAAATCATTTCAAAAATTTGCTTTTTAAAAAACACTTAAAAATCAACGATTTTTTTATCTATGTGTTTGAGTTTAATATAAAAATAGGACAGAGTGTCTTCTTTTTCTTCTCAGAAATAATACTAGTTGGAGACTACTAGGGGCAAGGGATTCAGAAAATATATTACATATTTATGACAAAATGTTACACAATTGTAACAAAGTTACAATGTTTTATCAGTTAACCCTCAAAACTTGACATTCTGGCAATATTTCATTAAGATATTTTTAAGTAAATAATACAAACAGGGAGAAAAAGGTAAAATATACAGTTATCTGGCATTTTACTAATTCGTACTAAAATGTATTGTTTATGAAAAAAATATAAGGGTATCAGCCCAAAAGGAGAAAAATATGGCTCAAATTAAATTAACTCCAGAAGACCTACGTGCTTCAGCACAACGTTATGCACAAGGTTCTCAAGAAATCGATCAAATCCTTACTACTTTGACTCATGAACAACAAGTCATCGACGCAAACTGGGATGGATCTGCATTTGATAGCTTTGAAGCACAATTCAACGAATTGTCTCCAAAAATCAAACAATTTTGCTCAATTGTTGGAAGACATCAATGGTCAATTGATCAAAGTTGCTGATATCGTTGAACAAACTGACCAAGATATCGCTGCACAAATCCACTAAGATAGTCTTGGAGGTGATCTTACTTCTTGTAGGTAGATCACCCTTTTGTCTTTTGATATATAGAAAATAGGGGTTAGATTCTTAATTCCTAACCCCTATTTTGTATCTATGAATTAGAAAAAGGAAAAGGTATGGAAGTTAAAAATAAAAAATGGTTAAAATACATCGGTCAGAGTGCGGTTGTGCTCCTTTTGATGGGATCTGTCGTGGGTCTTTATACGACGGTTCAAAAGGACCAAAAGCAAAACGAAGCCAAGACCGTACAAACGACAGAAAACACCAAGCTCAATATTGCAGTTGTCAACGAAGACAAGGCGGTTAAACTGAATGATAAAGAATACAACCTTGGGGCTAGCTATGTAAAGAATATTGAGCGGGATAATTCGCAAAACTGGTCTGTACTCCCTCGTGGAGCTGCTGAGTCAGGGCTTGCAGATGGCAAGTACCAGTTGATGATCGTTATTCCAAGTGATTTCTCAGAGAAGGTCTTGGAAGTGAACGCGGTCAATGCAGAGAAGACAACTGTGACGTATAAGGTCAATGCGGCTGGAAATTCTCAGGTTGAAAACGAGGCCAATAAAGTCGCTAAAGATATCGTTTCAGACTTGAATAGCCAGTTGGTTGATATGTATATGGTCAGCATTTTGAGCAACCTTTATACAGCTCAGAAGAACGTGGAAACAAGTAACAAAATTCAATCTACCAACATTGGTTCTTACCGGAGCAACTTGCTGGATTCAGCCTTGGATTCGAAGAATATCTTCCCGAGTCTCTATAGCTTGTCTACGTCATCTGTTGAGTCGAACAATGCCTTGAAGACAGTTCTTGAGTCTTATACACAGGCTTTTGATCAATTGACCCAATCTCAGGATCAGTACGGTCAAAACTTTGACTTACTGATCAAAACAACGCTCTGAGGATAAAGATTAGCCATGAAGAGTTCATGAACCAGCTGATGTCCATGAACCAGTCTGTTGTCAGTGAAAAGACCCAAGAGTTGTATAAGAATCTACAACAAAACCAAGAAGCGATTACCAAACAATTGAGTCAACCAACTGAAACAGAAGGGAGATGCTTCAGGTACCAAGACCTATGCTGGCTTGACAAAAGATGTGAATGATCGTGTGGCAGACCTCGAAAAAGGGATCAAGGCAGAACGCGACAAATTAGATGAGCACGAAAATAACATCGAGTCTTCTGTAAAAGCGAAGATCCTTGACTACTATGGTCTAAAAGAAGGAGACAAAGTCACTCTTCGTACCTTGCTTGGAAAGCCAAAAATCGAAACTATCAGCAAGGCTCGAGATAAAGCGGATGAAGATATTCGTAACGCAATTGAAAAACTTCCGTCTTTAGATCCAGCTAGTCTTAATCTTAATAAATATGGCAACCTCAATACAGCGATTAATTTTGATAGTGCTTTTGCTGGAACGAAGGCGCAAGCAAAAGGGAATGCCGATGACTTAAAACGATTGGCTGCAGAAGTGGATGCCAAATCAACGGCAGTTGCGGATGTCCTCAATGCTAAATCTGGAAAACAAAAAGTTAGCATTCAAGTGCCAGCAGGAGTCAAGGTTGATACTTGGACCTATGATGGACATACTTATGCAGGTAGCGGCTGAGCAGGAAGTCGAACTGAAAGATGGCAAACAAATTCAAATTCACCTTGTTGAAGATGGAGGAACTATGCCAAGCGCGATTGATGTTGAAGTCCTTGTGAATGGGAGTTTCTTCAACCAGTGTGACCGTATCTGCAGAAGATTTGAAAACAGCTGTCGCTAACTATGCATCGAAAGCTAGTGAAATCGCCTTGGATTATCAACGCGCAGGAGCATTGATCGATGCCTACTATCCAGAAGATGACAACCATGTTCGTCATTCACTCTATGATCCAATCGAAGATATGGATTTGACAAACGCTTTGGTCGACATCGTGAAGGCTGCTGTTTCAAGTAACATGAAGGACTACCGTAAGAGTATTGAAACGGATGAATCTGGGGATGCAACGAAGAGTGTGAAAGCCCAGTTAGATGGTACACTCCAACAGTTGCAAGACTTGGGACCACAATTGCAAGCCAATCTTCAAGCAATTGAAAATACTAACAAAGATCTAACCCAAAATATCAACGATCAATTGGCGCAGTATGCAGATCTTCAAAAACGTTTAGAAGAGATCTCAAAAACACAAGAAACTGTGACACAGGCTCAAACCAAGACCGATGCAGATTTGTCAGCCCTTGGTTCTGAATACACCTCATTATTGAGGTCGACAGAAGGTGTTAAGAGCTCATCTCGTAGTAATGTAGAAGCTGCTAACTCTACCAATGAAATCTTTAGCCAATTGAACAAAGAATTGGAAAAAGCCCAAGGCAATACAGAGAAATTGTCTAGCAATGCAGAGAGCTTGATGGGTGAATTCGACAAGGAATTGTCTGAAAATGGGAACTTCGTCGAAGCCTTCCGTAAAGTCTTCAACAATGCCTATGAAAACGGAGTGCCGAATGAAGTCTTGCTCGATTTCTTGTCAAATCCAGTTGCAGAGAAATCGTCTTCTGTGAAAGCGACCATCAACGTCTACCGTCCATTTATCTGGATCTTTATGCTAGAAGTCTTGAGCCTCTTTACGGCTTACCTCTTTGCGACGCAGCCAATCATCCGTAAGGTTAAGGATCGTTTCAAATTGGATCGCTTGCAAGAATCAGATCTCTTGTCTGTCGGTGTCCTTGTGGGACTCTCTCTCATCCTTGGACTGGTGATCGGAATGATTTCAAGTATTCAACTCTCTGTTGGACGCGAATATGTTCCTTCTTGGGTATTCTTAGCGGTTCTAGCAAGCTTTGTCTTGGTACAACTGCAATACCTTCTCTTGAAACACTTCCGTGTGATTGGAATGGGGTTGGCCTTCTTCATGTTGATCAGCTATGTCTACCTATCAAGTGCGATCGGAACGACCGCGACCTTGTCAGGTCTTCCAGCACTGGTGAAAAATGTCAACCTCCTTTCTATTTTAGAAGGACAGTTTGCGGGTTACTTTGATGGACAAACAGCCGGTATCGGCGTCTTCTTCGGATTGTTGATCTTCTTCGGCCTTTTGGCGGTTGCCAATATCTTCATTCCAAAGAAGTTTACTCAAACAAAGGAAATTGAATCAAGCTTATGAAAAAAATGATGTATCTTCTCTTTGTCTTTAGTCTCTTGCCAGTAGCTGTTGTTTCTGCAGATGATTTTATTGATAATCGTCTGCAGGTCAACAACTCACGTCTTGAGACAGAACAGGAAAAGACACTTGGGGGCCAATTGGATGCGACTGAGTCTCTTTTCAATGAGAAGGATCAGAAAATATTAGTAGATGAAAAACGCAAGCAAGAGAAACAATTGACCGATTCAGACGGCCAGTTGTTTTCTGCTATAAAGGGAAAGAAAAAAACAGGGCCTGAAGCGGACCTGTTCCAGCCTGAAAATCAAAAATTATCTAAATTCGAGTCCAATGTGGAGGACAATTCAGCTAGCTTGTCGGATTTTATTCCAGCCTTGCAAATGCTGGCATGGAGTGGCCTTCTCTTTGGGATTGCTGGCTATATTTCCTATCGAATCTATAGAAAAGAGGCCTAAATGGACCAACATATCAATGTCACCTTCCGTATGAATGGTGCAAGCCATGACCTCCGAATCCCAACGCGGATGGAGGTGCGACGCTTGATTCGGGAATTGGATCAGATCTTTGGGTCTGCCATGGAGCCTAGAAGCAAGTATCAGTTGCGCGTGGTAAATAAGGGCATCTTGCTGGATGAAGGCAAGGTGGTACAAGAGTATCCGATCACGAGCGGTGATCTGATCGAGATTGAGGAGTGGTAAGGTGAAAGAAGAACAATTTACACTGGAAGAACAAGTCTTCCGTTTTGAAAAAGAAGAAACGAGCTGGCGGCTGGACCTCAAGCGTTCAGAAGTGGATAGCCAGGATTTACGCAATTTATGGATTTTGGATCTCCATCATCCCTTGTTTTTAGAGCAAAGCATGACAGCGGATCAAGACCAGATTCATCTGACCTATCAGACAGATGCGCTAGGATTGAGTGCAGAAGAAATTCAAGAATTACCGGTTTCAGACCGTCTGCGTCTAGCCATTAATGTCTTAGATTTGGCGCCAGCCTTGGAGCTTCCGGTGACCTTTATGTTGCATCCTATCAATTTGTTTGTGACCAAGGATGCGCAAGTCAAGATCGCTTATCGCGGAGTGCCGGGGATGATGGTGCCACGCAAGTGGGATCAGGTTGAATTCTTGCGTCAGGCCAAGTGCTATGCGGTCACTCTTTTTGGGGACTGGGATTTCATGGAGCTCTATCAAGGCACACTTGAATTAGAAGATCTACCTGATTTCTTGGTAGAAATCCGTGATGCTGCTAGCTTAGAAGAGATGAAAGCTCTCTTAGAGAAAGCCTACCAAGAACGCAAGGAAGAGGAAGAAAAGACCTTAACCTTGGTTTCAAGCCGTCAACACCGAATCTTTAAATTGGCAACAGTATGGCTTTCAGCTGTAGTGGCCCTCTTACTCTTGCCCTTGATCTATTTACTCTTTTTCCAAGCACCCTTTAAAGAAAAGTTGCTTCAAGCGGATACAGCCTATCTCAAGGTAGACTACACTGGTGTGATCGATGAGTTGGAGGGAGTAGCTCCAAGCAGTCTTCCAACGACACAGAAATATGAGTTGGCGACGTCTTACTTGCAAGGCTTGAATTTCTCAGAGGACCAAAAGAAGGTCATCCTCAACAACGTCACGCTCAAATCAGACAGTCTCTATCTCCACTACTGGATCTATATCGGCCGTCATGACTTTACCCAAGCGCTGGATACGGCCAAGCGGATCGACGATTCAGACTTGATCATCTATGCCCTTCGTAAAGAAATCAAGGCGACACGTGATAGCGAAAAACTCTCTGGTGAACAGCGCGAGAAGAAACTCTCTGAGCTAGAGGGCGAATACAAGAAATACTGGGATGCCCGCTCTAAACTCTTGGAAGCAGAGACAGATGAAACCAAAGCTTCCACTAGCAGCTCAACAACGGCTTCGTCTACAGAAAGTTCCTCAACAGAAAGCTCGTCTTCTACAACTGCAAGCTCGACTGAGTCTAGCGAACACAAGGAGTAGTCTATGAAAAAACGTATCATACTCTATAAAAAAGGTTTTCGCTATGAGCTAGCGCTAGAAGAGGGAAAAACAGCGACCGTATCGAATCAAGAAACAGCTCAGTTGACCCTAGCTTCGCAAGAAAATCCCCTTCATTTTCAATGGAGTCAAGGAGAAATTTTCTACCAGTATGGTGAAGACAAGGGTGTGCTTGAAAATAGCAAGATCCTTGGGTGATGTAGTCTGCTACTTGGCGGCAGGAGAAGTCCATACCTATGAACTGCTAGACAAGGAAGAAATCCTCGTAGCAGATGAAAAGGGTGCGGATGTGCGCTTGCATTATCCAGTGCGCTTTCTCCTTGTGAAAAAAAGAGCAGACCTGGACTTGCCAGCTCTTATCTGGAAAACTCTACCATAACCACAAACTCGTCAGTGAAGCGACTTTTCCATTGGCCTTTGGGGATGAACTTGCCATTGGAGATGTGACCTTTAAGCTCTATCCAGAAGAATTTGGCGTGGAAGGGGCTGTCGAAGTAAGTCCTTATCTAGTGCCGCGTTTGCATTCACGCTATGACTTTTACAAGGACTATCCAGAGTACCACCGGTCTCCGCGGATCATCTACCGGAGTTCAGAAGACAAGATCTTGATCAATCCTCCGGGAGCTGAGCCTCAAAAGCCATCAGATGAACTCTTGAAGTTGATCATGCCACCCCTCATCATGGTTGGGGTGACTCTTTTGATCACCATTTTCCAACCGCGGGGTCTCTATATCATCGCGACGGTATCCATGTCTGTGGTCAGTGTGATCTTTTCGGTCCAAGGATTCTTCAAGAATCGTAAGAAATACAAAGAAGACAAGAAAGAGCGCGTGGAACTCTACCATCTCTATCTCAAGGATAAGGCTAAGGATTTGGAACAGCTATCTCGTAAGCAACGAGAAGGCATGTTTTACCATTTCCCAGCGATCGAAGACTTGACCAAGATGGTCAAACGCTATGACTCGCGGATCTACGAAAAAACACCGCTTCATTTTGACTTTTTGGCCTATCGTTTGGGCTTGGGTAAGGTTCCAACCAGCTATGAGCTCAAATATGGTCAGGAAGAGCGCAGTGGGAAGAAAGACGCCTTGGAAGAAGAAGGCTATGCCCTTTTCCAAGCTCACCAAAAGATTGACAATCTTCCGATTGTAGCCAGCCTTAATCGGGGACCTGTGGGGTATGTTGGCCCTCGTCCTATCGTGCTAGAGCAGTTGCAACTCCTGGTTGCCCAATTGGCTGTCTTTCACTCATATCATGATCTGACCATTATTCCGATCATTCCAGAAGAAGAAAAAGAAAGCTGGGATTGGATGCGCTGGTTGCCTCATGCGACTCTGCAAGACATGAATGTCCGTAGCTTTGTCTACAATCAGCGGACACGCGATCAGGTCTTAAACAGTCTCAACCAAATCCTCAAGCTCCGCAAGGCGCAAAAAGAGGAAGAAAAAGCCAATGATACCAAGATCTTCCACCCTCACTATGTGGTGCTCATCACCGATGAGACGTTGATTTTGGACCATGTCATCATGGAGTTCTTCCGTGAGGATCCGACAGAGCTTGGATGCTCCATCATCTATGTGGCAGACGTGCTCTCATCTCTTTCTGAAATATCCAAACCGTTATCTCTATCAAGGACCGCAACCAAGGGCAATTGCTCTTACAAGAAGGGGTTCTTCGGGAGCTTGACTTCCAATTGGATCACTTCCCTGAAGGCTATGACAAGGAAGCCATCTCGCGTGGCCTTGCGCCTCTGAAGCATATCCAACAGCTCAAGAGCTCCATTCCAGACTCAGTGACTTTCCTTGAAATGTACCAAGCGGAAACTTTCAATGATCTTAAGGTCTTAAGTCGTTGGGAGAGCCATGCCCCTTACCAAAGTTTGGCAGTGCCGATCGGTCTGCGCGGGAAGGACGATTTGGTCTATCTCAATCTCCATGAAAAAGCTCATGGACCCCACGGTTTGATCGCAGGGACCACCGGTTCTGGTAAGTCTGAAACCATTCAGTCTTATATCCTGAGCCTTGCTGTCAACTTCCACCCCCACGATGTGGCTTTCCTCCTCATCGACTACAAGGGTGGGGGAATGGCTAACCTCTTCAAGGATCTGCCTCACTTGCTTGGGACCATCACCAACTTGGATGGCGCCCAGTCCATGCGGGCCCTAGCCTCTATCAATGCGGAGATCCATCGTCGGGAGCGGCTTTTTGGTCAATATGGGGTCAACCATATCAACCAATACCAAAAGAAATTTAAACTGGGTGAAGCGACAGAACCGCTGCCTCACCTCTTCTTGATCAGTGATGAGTTCGCCGAACTCAAGGTTAACCAACCAGACTTCATCAAGGAATTGGTCTCTATCGCGCGTGTCGGGCGTTCCCTCGGGGTACACTTGATCCTTGCGACGCAAAACCTTCTGGGGTTGTGGATGACCAGATCTGGTCCAACTCCCGCTTCAAGCTGGCCCTCAAAGTGGCAGACCGTGGCGACTCTATGGAGATGCTGCGGACGGCAGATGCGGCTGAGATCACTCAGACCGGTCGCGCCTACCTCCAAGTCGGGAATAACGAAGTCTATGAACTCTTCCAAACCGCCTGGTCTGGAGCAGACTACCAGCCTGAGAAGGATCAGCTAGGGATCGAAGACCATACTATCTACTTGATCAATGAACTGGGCCAATACGAAGTTCTCAACCAAGACCTCTCTGGTCTGGATATGGCAGAAGAAATCAAGGAAGTACCAACAGAGCTGGATGTCATCGTGCAAGAAATTAACCACTTGCACCAACAAGAAGGCATCGCAGCTGTGGCCCAACCATGGTTGCCACCACTCAAAGAGCGGATCACGCTGGATGAGTTGGACAAGGTCGTACCGATCGAGGCTTGGCAAAAACGGACAGCTCCAAGCGTCCTGATCGGGGTCGCCGATATCCCGCAAGCGCAAAAGCAAGAAGCAGTCGCTATCGATCTGTCAAAAGATGGGAATATCCTCCTTTACGGAAGTCCAGGTACAGGAAAGACCACTTTCCTACAAACAGCCGCAATGGATCTGGCTCGCAAGCAGAGCCCAGAAAATTTGACTATGTATCTGCTTGATTTCGGAACCAATGGTCTAGCACCACTGAGCCAATTGCCACATGTGGCCGATAGCCTCTTGCTGGATCAGACAGAGAAAATCCAGAAATTCATCCGGATCATCAATCGCGAGTTGGATCGTCGCAAGAAGCTCCTCTCTGAGCATGGTGTCGGCACTATCGCCCTCTACCGTGAAGTGACCGGCAAGCAAGAGCCTACTATGGTCATCCTCATGGATAGCTATGAGTCTATGAAGGACGAACCTTATGAGACAGACCTCTTCAAGCTCTTTATGCGGATCTCTCGTGAAGGTCTCAGCATTGGTGTGCACCTGATCATCACAGCTAGCCGTCAGAACAACCTACGGGCTCAGCTCTACTCAAACTTCAAGCACCAGCTGACCTTGCCACAAAATGATATCTCTGAAGTCCGCGGTATCGTGGGAGCAACGCCACTAGCAGCTACGATGGAAGACATCAAGGGACGCGCGCTCATGAAGCGTGACGAAGTCGATGTCATCCAGTTCGCTCTACCGGTCGCAGGAGACAATGATATTCAAATCATCAACAACCTCCGCGACCAAGTCCAAAGTTTCAAAGAGATGTGGACAGGCCACACTCCAGCAGGCATCCCAATGGTGCCAGATGAGTTGACAGAAGCAACCTTCTATGGACGTGAGGATGTGAAAGAGTCTATGGAAAATCTAGAATTTCCAATTGGACTTGACTTTGAAATGGTCAAAACGGTCAAGATTCCATTTGATCGCTTGAAAAATCTGGTATTTATGGCGGACTCTCCAGAATCACTGGAAAATCAGCAAAAACATTTGTTAAATACAGCACTTCAATTTGGATCAAAATTACATATTATGCTGGTGGATCCATTAGAAGAATGTGTTGCTTATAAGGATAAAGTCTCTACTTATATTAGTAGCAGTCAGGAAATTTCTGAAATTGCTAAACAATTAATCTATGAGGTTGATCGTCGTCTTGAAAAAGATCTGTATTCAGACTGGTTGATCATGATGCCAACTATCAAGGCAATTGTTGATCAGGGACTTACAGAAAGATATACGCTATCTATTTGATAATGGACCACGAGTTGGTATGCACTTTGTAATAGGAAGTGAGTATTCCTATCTTGGAAATAACATCAATGAGGTACCGAAATATCTCAAAGGCAATGCTCAATGGTTTATGATCGGTATGAGATTGATGGATCAAATGTTCCTAGATAAGCCTTATAATAATCGAGAAGCGCGTCTTGCTTCAGATGAAATCTACTTGCATGATCGCAAGCAAGCTATTAAACTTAAAATCACCAAGAATGGATAGGGAGGTAACTATATGACACCAATACAGAGTAGAGAAGATGTTGCAAGTACAATCGCTTCAGGCATAGCGAGTGCGGCAGGAAGTATAACATCAGCTGGTACCGTCACCCTGGATGGATCAAGTGAGTATCCAGGAAATAGTACAGCAGCGCAGAAAATTCCAGAAGAAGCCAACTATGCGGAATCTATTAGTGGTGTGCTAAATGATTTTGTAGGATTGATTCATGGGGTTGCGGCAGAATTTGTAGCCATGGATAGTAATATCGCGTCCAACATTGATGCCAACACATCCAATTTACCAGAAACCAGTGCAGCTCCTGGTGAGAGCGGAGAGTTTGTACCAAATTCAGGATACTTTGCAGAATAATGAAACCAATCACCTTAGAAGAGATCGATAAAAAGAAGAAAAACATAGTTCAATCACTTGATCAACTGAACCTAGAAAAAAGGAAAGTGGAGCGAGCAGAAAAGGAAATGTTTGAACTACATCGGCAAAGCTTAAAACCTCTTCGTCAGATCTTAACGCTTCCCATATCTTCCAAAGACTACCAAGTCTACGAAAATCTAATCGTCAGTGTGGAAGGTATCGGAGCTATGGTTGAGGAATGGTCTGAAGGACGAAGAGCGGATATTAAGAAGCGAGAAAATCAGCTGGATGAGCAACTTAATGAACTCTACCACGCTAGAAAGAAACTATTAATAGAACAGGAGTCGAAAAAGTAATATGGTCAAAATGGTATTAGGATCATCGGATGCACAAGGACAGACCATGTCTTCCGTTGGAAAGGCTAGAGTCACAGCCTATAACTCAGCGGTCACAGCCCTCTCCAACTTCAATGGAGCAGGTGACTTGCAAGGGAGTGCCTATGATTCAGGTAAGAATTACGGAGTGAGTGTGATTACGCCACTAATTAAAGGGGCCATCATGTATTCTGAGTACCTCAGTGAAGCCGTACCCAAACTTCCGTCCAAATATCGATCAGAAGTTGGGGGAGAAGATCTGGATTCAGCCGTACTTGAAAGTGAAATTCAGAGCCTTGAAAGTAGCATTAGTAGTCTTAGAGGTACTTTGCGTGCTATGGAAGGAAGTGATCATGCTGATAGGAGTACCCTGCAAAATATATCTTCTCGTATGGATGGTTTAACATCTCAAAAAAATGAGAAGATGGAAAAACTGCGAAAGTTGAATCTATTTGCTGGAAGTTCCAATGAAGTTTTCTCAGGAGAAGGGGCTAAGAGCATGGACACTGTGGTGAAAAATCTCACAGCTGGATTGAACATGATTCATGGTGACTTTGCGAGCTTCGGAGGGACCTTCCCCAAACATTCTGGAAAAACGTTGAACTGGGCTAAGAGTATCGAAGGTGAATGGGATAAGAAAGCCAAGATTGATGAAGATTATCAGAAGGTTCTTGAGAAAATAAAAGATGGGAAAGAGCTTAATGAAGATGACGTTAAGAAAATCGATGCTTATAAGAATCGATATTCGAATAGGGATATACCGGATACAGTTCAAGTAGCTCTCGATAAACATAAAAAGGCTATTGAAGATAATGAGATAAATAAAAAAAGAAAAATCGAATCTAAGTCAAATAAGACAAAGAAAGTAACTGAATCTAAAAAATCATGGTGGGATAACATCGTAGATTTTGGTACTGGGGTTGTCGATTATATTGGTGACAATTTGTTCGGTTATGAGAATATTGTTTCTATAGAAACTCCAAAAAATAATCAATATCATGGAGGATTATATTCGACTTATAATAAAGAGACAGTTAAAATTAGTAAGAAAAAAAGCGGATTGATAAATGTAAAAACTGAAAATGGTCATTTTTCAGGTATTGGAATCGATTTTGGATTTTATAATGCAGAAATTGGTATTGAGAATGGGCATCTGAATTTGGAACAAGAGACTAATGTTCTTGGATATAAAGGTGGTTCAAAAGTATCAGTAGGTGTTAATCCAGATACAGGATTAGAGGTGAATGCCGCTATAGGTGCTGGAACAGAAAAAGATGGAAAATCAGATATGAATTATTTAGGATTAAAAGTAAGTACAGATATACAGGATGGTATACTAGGTGGCTACACAGAAAATGTTCAGTCGAAAACTAGTGGAGATAATGTTACAACAACTAGTACAGAGGCAGGATTCCAAACTATAAATATGTATGAAGCAGGAGCTGTAGCTACTTTAGTTGGATTATATTTTGCTTGGGAAGCACTCCCTGTTCTAGCACCTTACGTGCAAAAAGTAACTGAAATGGTACAAAATAGTGGTTTGACATTAATTCCACAGGCACAGTAAAGGAGAAATTATGTATAGAGACTATAAAGAACTGCGAAATCGGTATAATATCCCGGTATTAGTCGTACTGGTAATTCTAGCTCTACCATTTTTATATGCAGTGCAAGTGACTCAAAGTAAAAGTATTGCGACCATTTGTTTTTTGATTTACTTAATGATTGAGCTGATTCTAGTTATCATTAAAGATACTCTTTTAGTCAAAAAGTTGAATAGTCTTATCTATAAGGATATAAATCTTGACTTGATGGCAAGCTATATTCTGAAACAAAAAAGAAAGAGTATCAAAACTATCAAAGCGCGTGTACAGATTGCCACTATTTTCTATTTCTATAGGATTGGTGACTTTGGATCCATTGAAGCAGTTGTAGACGAACTCAAAAAGAATCAAAAGTTTACAGATGCTGAACAAGTAAAATTAAACGAAATTCTATTGAATGCAAACTTATTTTCTAGACCTGATTTGAAGGAAGATGAGTTTGAGGAGTTGCTCTCTGATTATTTAGCAGATGATGAACCACTCAAGATAGCATACAGAGCTCGCTATGATATACTGGTCAAAAAAGAGCCCAATGATGCCGTTCTAAAGGAAGTGACGAACAACAAGTTCTCACAATTGGAATCTATGTATCTGAAGGCAGTCAATGAGTACCTCAAAGGAAATAGTAATGAGGCAATGGAGCTCTTTCGTACCATTGTGAAAGAAGATGAGAGATTGTATCTGGTTAGAATGGCTCAGGCCTATCTAGATAGTGAAAACTCAGGAGAAAAGAGTGTTTCACTTGATGCAAGACAAGAAGAAGTTACTTTGAAACTATTGCGAATGAAGCTGATAGAAGTGAAGCCCATTCGATCGAATAAAGGCCTAGCTTTCTTTAAGGGATGGAAAATTGCTCTACTTCTTATCCCTCCATTTTTCTTATATTTCATGTTCCTTCTTGTGAAAAAAATTTTAGTTTTTTTAATATCAAAAATAACTAAAATTTAAATATATTGACTAATATAAAAAGTTTTTTTATAGAGCAGAATATATGGATAAAAAAATTTTTAATAGTTTATTGTTGTAATAAATTTGTTTTGATAAAAAAATAAGGAGTAAATAATGTTGAATGAGAAACGTAAACAATTACCAATTGGATCAGTAGTTAATATTCATAATGAATCAACGGATATTGCTATTATAGGACAATTTCCTGTCATAGAAAAAAAGATAATGTGAAGGGATATTATGATTTTTTTCTGGTGTTGTTCTTCCTATAGGTTTTGATAGTGAAAAATATTATTTTTGTTTAATAAAGAGGATATTAGCGAAATTAAGTTCTTAGGATATATAGATCTAAAGTTCCAAAAAAATTTTTTTAAGTAAAGCTGAAAATTTTGAGAAAAACCACGGAACTGAAAAAAACTTAAAGTAGTAGAGCAAGATAATGACTAGTAATTGTGTTAAATTTTAAAAAAAGAATTAATATAAAGAAAAGAACACATTCAAACTATAAGTAAAGTATATTAAATTTTGAGTATAACATAATATTTAAATATAACAGAGAGAATAAATAAAAGGTATACCAATAATATAAGATTACGGGTCATGATTAATTAACTATTATATTTACCAAAATAGTATCTAACCATATGAATAATGATAAGGATACAATAAATAAGTGAATCACCGCTCGTTCGGTGATTTTTTCATCTTCACTTCTCCCTCGAATTAATCCTTAAATTGTGATAAAATAAGGGTTACGAAAGTTTTTGACTGGTCTGTTTTTGCTTAGAAAGTAGGCCACTCAAAAGTGAGCAAAAGAATCAAGATCAAGGGAGAAACAATGTCCAACACCTTTGAAATTTTAATGGATCAGCTGGATATGCCGCTGGAGATGCGATCTTCCAGTGCCTTTTTGCATGCGGAGATTCAAGAAGTCGTGGTGCACAAGGTCAGTCGGGTTTGGGAGTTCCGCTTTGCCTTTGCGGAAGTCTTGCCGATTGCTTTGTTTAAGGAATTGCGCCAGCGCTTGAAGGACGAATTTTCAAAGACGGGAAACCAAGCGACTTTTATCATTCAAGTGGCCAATCAGGATTTTTCTGCTGATTTATTGCAGGCCTACTATCGTGAGGTCTTTGAGGATGGGCCTTGCGCTAGTCAAGGCTTTAAGGGACTTTACCAAGACTTGCAGGTACGTGCACAAGGGCAGGAATTGATCATCTCAGGGCCTTCTTCGGTTGATACAGAGCATTTCCGTAAGAACCATTTGCCCAATCTTGCTAAGCAGTTGGAAGCCTTTGGTTTTCCGCATTTCACCTGTCGGGTGGAGTCTGATAATACGCTGACAGAGCAAGAAGTGGCGCGCTTTGAGCAGGAAAATGAAAAGATCTTCCAAGCAGCCAATGAAGAGACCTTGCGAGCCATGGAATCTTTGGCTCAGATGGCTCCGCCTCCAGCTGTTGAAGAAAAGCCAGTTTTTGACTTCAAGGCTAAGAAGGCTGCGGCAAAACCTAAGCTAGACAAGGCTGAGATCACTCCGATGATCGAGATCACAACAGAAGAGAACCGGATTGTCTTTGAGGGTGTGGTCTTTGACGTGGAGCACAAGGTGACACGGACCGGTCGAGTCTTGATCAGCTTTAAGATGACCGACTATACCTCGAGTTTTTCTCTTCAGAAATGGGTCAAAAATGAGGAAGAAGCCCAGAAGTTTGACATGATCAAGAAGAACAGCTGGCTACGGGTGCGGGGAAATATCGAAATGAACAATTTCACGCGCGACTTGACCATGAATGTCCAAGACATCCAGGAAGTCGTGCATTATGCCCGCAAGGACCTGATGCCAGAAGGTGAGCGCCGGGTGGAATTCCACGCCCATACCAATATGTCGACCATGGATGCCCTACCGGAAGTCGAAGAGCTGATCGCCAAGGCAGCGGAGTGGGGCCACAAGGCGGTGGCGATCACCGACCATGGCAATGTGCAGAGCTTCCCACATGGCTTAAAGCAGCCAAGAAGGCTGGGATTCAGCTGATCTATGGGATGGAAGCCAATATCGTAGAAGACAAGGTGCCGATCACCTATAACGAGGTGGATCTGGACCTCAATGAAGCGACTTATGTGGTCTTTGACGTGGAAACAACGGGACTTTCAGCCATTTACAATGACTTGATCCAGGTCGCCGCTTCTAAGATGTACAAGGGCAATGTCATTGAGGAGTTTGACGAGTTTATTGACCCGGGCCATCCTCTGTCGGCCTTTACGACCCAATTGACAGGGATCACCAACGAGCATGTCCGTGGGGCCAAGCCTTTGGTGCAGGTCTTGAAGGAATTTCAGGCTTTCTGTGAGGGGACGGTGCTCGTTGCCCACAATGCCACCTTTGACGTGGGCTTCATGAATGCTAACTATGAGCGTCATGGCTTACCAAAGATCACCCAGCCAGTCATCGATACCCTGGAATTTGCCCGTAACCTCTATCCAGATTTTAAACGGCATGGCTTGGGACCTTTGACCAAGCGGTTTGGAGTGGGCTTGGAGCACCACCACATGGCCAACTACGATGCGGAAGCGACGGGGCGCTTGCTCTTTATCTTCATCAAAGATGTCGCTGAAAAGCATGGGGTGACCAATCTTAAGGATCTGAATATCGATTTGATCGATGAGAATTCTTATAAGAAGGCGCGGGTCAAGCATGCGACTCTCTATGTCAAGAATCAGACCGGCCTTAAGAACATGTTTAAACTAGTCTCACTGTCTGGGACCAAGTATTTTGAAGGAGTCCCACGGATTCCAAAGACTGTGCTGGACGCCCACCGCGAGGGCTTGATCCTCGGATCAGCTTGCTCAGAAGGGGAAGTCTTTGATGCGGTCATGTCGCAAGGGGTGGATGCGGCGGTCGAAGTGGCCAAGTACTACGACTTTATCGAGGTCATGCCACCGGCTATCTATGCACCCCTCATTGCCAAGGAGCAGGTCAAGGACATGGACGAGCTCCAGACCATTATCAAGAGCTTGATTGAGGTGGGAGATCGCCTTGGCAAACCCGTTCTTGCCACAGGGAATGTCCACTATCTGGAACCGGAAGATGAGATCTATCGGGAGATCATTGTCCGTAGTCTCGGTCAAGGGGCCATGATCAACCGGACCATCGGGCACGGAGAAGACGCCCAGCCAGCGCCACTGCCTAAAGCGCATTTCAGAACCACCAATGAAATGCTAGATGAATTTGCCTTTTTGGGAGAAGACTTGGCGCGCAAGATTGTTATTGAAAATACCAATGCGCTGGCAGAGACCTTTGAGCCAGTTGAAGTGGTCAAGGGCGACCTCTATACGCCATTTATCGACAAGGCTGAAGAGACGGTTGCGGAATTGACCTATCAGCGAGCCTTTGAGTTCTATGGCAATCCGCTCCCTGATATCGTCGATCTGCGGATTGAAAAGGAATTGACCTCTATTTTGGGGAATGGCTTTGCCGTGATTTATCTGGCCTCGCAAATGCTGGTGCATCGTTCCAATGAACGGGGCTACCTGGTTGGATCGCGTGGATCCGTTGGATCCAGCTTTGTGGCGACCATGATTGGGATCACCGAGGTTAATCCGCTCTCGCCTCACTATGTCTGCAGCCAGTGCCAATACAGTGAGTTCATCACAGACGGTTCTTATGGATCTGGTTTTGATATGCCGGACAAGGATTGTCCAAACTGTGGCCATAAGCTCAGCAAAAATGGGCAGGATATTCCCTTTGAGACCTTCCTTGGTTTTGATGGGGACAAGGTACCCGATATCGATTTGAACTTCTCTGGGGAAGACCAGCCGAGCGCCCACTTGGATGTCCGGGATATCTTTGGGGAAGAATATGCCTTTCGGGCAGGAACGGTAGGTACGGTCGCAGCCAAGACTGCTTACGGTTTTGTCAAGGGGTATGAGCGTGATTTTGGCAAGTACTACCGAGATGCCGAGGTCGAACGTCTGGCCCAAGGTGCCGCTGGGGTCAAGCGGACGACCGGTCAACACCCGGGGGGGGATCGTTGTTATTCCAAATTATATGGATGTCTATGACTTTACTCCAGTCCAGTATCCGGCAGATGATGTGACAGCTGAATGGCAGACCACCCACTTTAACTTCCACGATATCGATGAGAACGTCCTCAAGCTCGATGTCCTGGGTCATGATGATCCGACCATGATTCGGAAACTTCAAGACTTGTCAGGTATTGATCCGAACGATATCCCTATGGATGATCCAGGGGTCATGGCTCTCTTTTCTGGGACGGAAGTGCTAGGGGTGACAGCCGAGCAGATCGGAACGCCGACAGGGATGTTGGGGATTCCAGAGTTTGGGACCAACTTTGTTCGGGGCATGGTCGAAGAGACCCATCCGACGACCTTCGCAGAGTTACTTCAGCTCTCTGGTCTGTCTCACGGTACCGACGTGTGGTTGGGAAATGCCCAAGACTTGATCAAGGCGGGCATTGCCGATCTATCGACCGTTATCGGCTGTCGGGACGACATCATGGTGTACCTCATGCACGCGGGGCTCAAGCCTAAGATGGCCTTTACCATCATGGAGCGCGTGCGGAAAGGGATGTGGCTCAAGATCTCAGAAGAAGAGCGCAACGGTTACATCCAAGCCATGAAGGAAAACAATGTCCCTGAATGGTACATCGAGTCCTGTGGGAAGATCAAGTACATGTTCCCGAAAGCCCATGCTGCGGCCTATGTTATGATGGCCCTTCGTGTGGCCTACTTTAAGGTGCATCATCCACTTTATTACTACTGTGCTTACTTCTCGATTCGGGCCAAGGCCTTTGACATCAAGACCATGGGGGCAGGCCTTGAGGCCGTGAAAGCGCGGATGAAGGAAATCGCTGAGAAACGCAAGAACAACGAAGCCTCTAACGTAGAGATTGACCTCTACACCACCCTTGAGATTGTCAATGAGATGTGGGAGCGGGGCTTCAAGTTTGGTAAGCTAGACCTCTATCGCAGTCAGGCGACAGAATTCTTGATCGATGGGGATACCCTGATTCCACCATTTGTTGCGATGGATGGTCTGGGAGAGAACGTCGCCAAGCAAATCGTGCGAGCGCGTGAAGAAGGAGAATTCCTTTCTAAGACCGAGCTCCGGAAGCGCGGTGGTGTTTCGTCTACCCTGGTTGAAAAGATGGATGAAATGGGCATTCTGGGCAATATGCCAGAGGATAATCAGTTGAGTTTGTTTGATGATTTGTTTTGATGGATAAATGATTTTTATTCAAAAGCTATCACTCTTAGATGAACAAAAGTCATAATTACATGACGTAGTAACTGATTGATTTAGTTGTTCGTTTTCTAAGTTTGGAAGAATGTTACAATACCTTTTAAGGGGTAGGACAAAACGAAATTTACTAAAAATCGTACTGTTTTACTCCTATTTTTATATACTTGTATTCTTAAATAGAGAAAGTGTATTGCAGTTGATCTTGAATTGGGAAAAATAATATTATATTCTACAGAGATAATATTGATTTTACAGTTTGTAAATGCTATACTATCTCTAATAATAAATGGTTAATATATAATTAATAAAGTTGAAAGGTGATGGAGATATGACTGAATGGATTGTTATTGATCAGTTTGGGAATATGATTGCACAAGGATTTTGGACAAAGGAAGCGGCAGAACAGTATTCAAAAAATATTCCTAATGCAAGTGTTATTCAAAAGAAATAGACACTCTTAACTACAGATTCATATGAATTTGTAGTTTTTTAAATACGATAAAGGCGGATGAAATGGATATTCAATTTACTTCTAAAAAGGTTGGAGAGATATTAAGAAAGGGAAATTTGCGGATTCCTTCTTATCAAAGGCCTTATAAATGGGACAGAAAGCATATTCGTAATCTGTTCTACGATTTACAAGATGCAATGGGAAAAAGGGAATATCAAGTGGGATCTGTCATTTTGCATGAGAATGATGGACATTTAGATATTGTAGATGGACAACAACGTTTAATTTCTATTTCCTTATTACTACATTTACTAGATTATGTAAATAATTACGAAGGTGCTACCCAACTGTTAAGTACCGAATTTGGAGAGCTATCTTGTTATCATGCCAGTGAAAATTATAATGAATGGCAAAATTTAACTCGACTTGTTGGGGAAAAACAGACAAAGAATATTTGTGAATTTTTATTGGAAAATTGTTCTATTTCTTGTATCATCATGCCAGAGGAACGTTTGGCAGAAGCTTTTCAATTATTTGACTCTCAGAATAATCGTGGCAAATCTTTGGAACCTCATGATTTACTCAAAGCCTATCATTTGCGCCAACAAGATTCAGAAGATGAAAAAATTGTTGAGAAGTGGGAGCAGTTTGTGGAAGATAACGATTTAAGTCTGAAAGATCTATTTGATAAGCATCTTTTTCGTATGAGACGTTGGTCTAGGGGAGAAACAGGACTAACCAATAAGCGGTATGGTTCTTATCTACGTTTTACAGAAGATTTTATTGATGATTTTAAAGGTGTTGATTTAAGTAGGGATTTTCCATACCTAGAATTATATCGTCATATTGAAAACTTCCCTATGTCAATTACCATGCCAATCATAGATGGAAGCAAATTTTTTGAATATATTGAATCTGTTCATCAAACGATTAGAGATCATATAGATTTTTTAAATAAACAGTTAGGAATGTCTAATAATCCTGAGAGTAAACAAAATGGTTCAGATTACCCAGACGGTATGTTGAAAATTTACAATAGTTCAAAAGGACGCTATCTCAAGTGCCATAATCTGTTTCTAAATATTTGCTCACTTTTTGCAGAGAGATTTGGAAAAGATGAACTATCAAAGGAAATAATAGAGACTCTTTTTATTTGGGCTTACTATCCCCGTGTGAAGTCTAGAGCTATATATGATGCTACTGTGGGAAACTACGCTGCAGGAGGGAAGTTCAGACAAAGAGAAGTTCAAAAACTTTTTCAAATTTTAGCACATGCTGTAACTCCAAATGATTTCATGATTAAGATAGATAGAGAATTATTTGAAAATTATACGATGGAGCAAATTATAGAGGAGGAAAGAGAGAAATGGTAGAGACACACGTCAGCTTGTCCGTTGATTGTTTATTAAACGAAGATAGCTATGCTATCCCTCTTTATCAGAGAAATTTTTCCTGGACTTATGATGAGATTGAGCAATTATTGAATGATGTAGCAGATGCTTTTCAAGAAAAGAGAGACAATTACTATATTGGAACATTAGTTGTCAATGAAGAGAATGGTCTTTTCAAAATCATTGATGGTCAACAACGAACAACAGCTCTTAATTTGATTGCCTTAGCTTTGAAACATGAGTTTAGTTTTGATAGATTGAAGGCTGTCAATCTTACTTTCCCAGCTAGGAGGAAGTCAAACGATAATATCCAAAAGTTGTTTACTAAGCAAAAAATTTCAGAGGACGATGAAAATGAGTTGACTAGAGGTTACCGACATGCTAAAGATGCCTTGAAAAAAGTGCTAGAGGAACGCCAGCTTGATCCTCAGCCTTTATTTCATTATCTTTTTGATAATGTCATCATTTTTCGTAGTATTCTTCCTAAAGATTTAGATTTAAATCTTTATTTCGAACGTTTCAACTCTAGAGGAGAACAACTAGAAGCTCATGAAATTCTTAAGGCACAAATGATAGCTAAATTTGGAGAAGACCAAGAAACGGCCCAAAAATTTGCAAGAATCTGGGATGCTTGTGCTGAATTTGATAAGCCGGTAGCAAGTCAATTTAAGATGAGGCGGAAGAGGGCAGATAATTTTCAGGAGCGTGAACGTATTTTTGGATGGCACTTTTCAAATTACTCCTTTCATAATATTTATGATGACATTGATTTTTATCAAAATGAAAGAAGAAAGTTATCTGATATATTAGGGAAAAAGGTAAATGAAAAAATTATAGAAGTAGAAAAAGATTTTGGTGACTATACTCAAGTTATCGATTTTCCAACCTTCTTACTCCAAGTATTGGCAATTTGGGAAAGTGCGGATATCAGTGAGGTTCAGTTAGATGATAAGAAACTTTTAACTCTATTTGATATAAAAAATAAAAATCAGACTTGGGTTATTAAATTCAGTGAATTCCTTCTTAGAATGAAACATATTTTTGATAATTTCATCGTTAGAAATTCAAATATGGATTCTTCAAGCAGAAATAAGGATGAATGGTTTTTGCAGAAGGGGACTTATTATGAATATCAACCAAATGGAAAAGCGAAAGAGCATTACATAGTTGAAGAACGTTTTACTAAGAATACATTTTCAGATTCGGAAATTAACAAAAACATTATTCTTCTTCAATCTATGTTTGCTGTGACTTTCACTGCCAATCGTGATAGTCGTTGGTTGTATGAAGTTTTGCAATTCCTCTTCAAGCATATTGAAGAACTAAATGATCAAGAATTTGCTATTCGATTTAAGGATTTTCTTGAGAAAATGGCTGTGAGATATGCTGAGGGAAGATTATTCACCGAGGAAAATATTATTAAGACATATGGTGATATTCCTGTTTATGCATTCAATTTTGTTGATTACATCTTATGGAAAAACCGTGAAGAATTAGGAAGAAAGTATAAAAGTATAAAATTTGATCAGTTTAAATTTGCATATCGTCGTTCTATAGAGCATTGGTTTCCACAACATCCAAATAGTGATGAAAGAGTTGAGAAAATGGATGATCAATTCTTACACTCCTTTGGGAACCTTTGTATCATTACAGATAGTCAAAATTCGAAATTTGGGAATTTAGTTCCGAGTGCAAAATATAAACAGTGGGAAGGAATTTTTGATCGTCAGAGTTTAAAATTACAAATAATGGCTAGCATAACAGAAAAAACTAAATGGGAATCGGATCAAATAAAAGGATTGGAAAAAGAAATTTTACCTATGGTCAAAAAATTTATAGGAAGTAAGTTATAAGAATTACCTTGAATATCAATTTTAAGATGCTGTTGTATATCCGATGGATTTACAATAGCCTTCTTTTTTGTTAAAATAAGAGATAGAAAGAAGGTGAGAATATGTCAAAGACGAGCATGAGTATCCGTTTGGATAGTGAGGTTAAGGAGCAGGCCCAACTGGTGTTTAATCATTTAGGAATGGATATGACAACAGCGATCAACATTTTCCTTCGTCAGGCTATTCAATATCAGGGCTTACCTTTTGATGTTAAATTAGACGATCATGGGAAGTTGCTCCAAGTCCTAACGGATGTAGAGCAAAATCGGAATATGAGTCAGCCATTTGAATCAGTCTCAGACTTGATGGAGGATTTGCGTACTTAAGATTCGTTATTGGCAGACAAGGTGCTGCTCCTTTCCACCACTATGCTCTTAGGAGCGATTGCTCTAGTCAGCTTATATTCAGCCTTGAAAGATTAGATGATAGCCTCTATTTTCTTTTTGAAAATAGAGGTTTTTAAGTCCGTTCAGACCGGATAAGTGTTTTCTTTGGATCCGGATTGTGTTACAATTTTTAGTAACAAGTGTTTGTAACAAGGAAACAGAAATACAATGGATGTTCTTCCAAAAAAATGAAACAGAGGAGAAGCGCGTGGCAAGATATTTAGTAGGGCCTTACAACAATAGCTGGAACTTTATGGATGCGATTCAAAAAGCGCAGGATGGAGATACCATCGAGTTTGAAAATGGGTATGTCTTTCAATGGCCGACAGATAAGGTGATTGTGATCAACAAGAGCCTTCATTTTGTGGGGCATGTGGTTCCAAATCCAAATGGAAATGGGCGCATGTTTAACAACACGATTGAGGCTTCCTTCCGATTTGTAGAGGGAGCTCAGGTGACATTTGAAGATCTGTGGTTTAAAGTTGGTGGGGACTATACTGCCTTGACCTTATGGAATGAGTCAGCTATCACCTGTAAACAGGTCTATTTTGAAGCAACCACTCCAACAAATAATGAATTTTTTATCTATATGGATACGCATTCGAAGTTGACACTGGAAGGAGTCGGGATGAAGGTTCCGGAAAAACACCAAAGTGCCATCGGTATGTCCGCTTCGGAATTGTCTATTCGCAATTCAACGATTTTTTCTAAGATTGATCTGTCAGAAGGATCTAAATTGACCTTAGAAAATGTCCATATTGAAATATTTGGGAATAATACGATCCATGCCAAGGACTCAGAAGTGATCGCAAAAAATTCAACGATTACAGGCGGGGATCTGGAAAAGGACTTTCCACCAGTTTGGTTGAGGAATGTCATCTGGGAGTCTGAAAACTGTAAAATTGAGTTGCCTACTGGTACTGGGGTCTGTCTTGATAATAATGTTCAATTCAATTCGGATTCGGATCATATGACCTCCATCAATTCATACAATAGTATGATCCGAGCTCATCAAGCTACATTTTCAGAATTTTTATGCGTCTATGAAGCATCATTTGCTTCTTTGACTGGAGAAACGACTTTCTTGAATGAGAATGCCCAAACCATTTCATTTGGCGTTTCAATGATGGTGTGCTGATGGCTGAGCATATGATTTGTCATAAGATTGCGGATCCTAATATACGGCTTCAAGGTGGAGCCTTTGCGAAGGTAGGCATCATGACCTATAGCCAGGGGGATGCGCGTGATCTGACTAAGGAAATCGAGGATGGCTGTGACTATCTCATTGGTAGAGAAGTGGCCATGGGCAATGCGCAAGTCGTTCCTACGGGACAGGCAATGGATGCAACGGTGGCTCCAACCACTGCAAGAGACTCTGGACCAGAGAAGAAACAAGATGCTCTTCAAGAACTCAATAGCCTGATTGGTCTTGAAAAAGTCAAACATGAGATCAAGAAAATGATCAACATGGTGGAATTTAACAAGAAACGAATCGCCAGTGGCAAGGCTCCTGAAAAGCAAACACTCCACGCTGCCTTTATGGGAAATCCTGGTACAGGGAAAACCACTGTGGCCCGTCTGTTGGGACAAGTGCTCTTTGATGCGGGTGTTCTCTCAGGGGAGGAATTCCGTTTTGTGGAAGCAACGGAGTCCGATCTGATCTCTTCGAATATTGGAGGAACGGCTGAACAGACCCAGGCCCTGCTTGAAAAAGCGCGTGGAGGCATCCTCTTTATTGATGAAGCCTATAGCTTGGATAAAGGACAGCGGTGCGGACTTTGGGATCGAGGCGATCAATACCATCCTCAAATTTATGGAGGACAATCGTGACGACGTCATGATTATCTTTGCCGGCTATACCAAGGAAATGGAGGAGTTCTTAAAGACCAATCCAGGCCTTCGTTCTCGGGTGCCAAATAATTTCATCTTTGAAGATTTCACAGGAGATGAGATTGTCCAACTGGGTGAAATGATCCTAAGCAAAGGGGACTACAAACTCGAAGACCGGGATTACTATGCGCGGCATGTTAAGCGGGCTTATGATGGCTCGCTAGATAAGAGCAATGGTCGCTGGATCCGTAACCTGGATGAGCAATTGACCAAGACCATGGCGGATCGGGTGGTAGCCCAAGGTTCTGACGATATTGAGACCATCCTCAATAGCGATATCGATGCTGTCCTTAACCAAGGCAAGTATCAAGCAGGAGCCGACAAGGAAGAAGATGGGATGGCTGCCCTCAACCGATTGGTTGGAATTGCTAAGGTGAAAGAGCAAGTTGAACAATTCGTGGCCATGGCTGAGTTCAACCAAAAACGGGCTGAACAAGGTGGCATCGTTGAAGATACGACCTTGCACTCCCTCTTTCTTGGAAATCCCGGTACAGGGAAAACGACTGTGGCCCGCATTTTGGGTAATATCCTCTTCCAAAAGGGGGTTATCAAGCAGAAGAAGTTCATCGAAGTATCCCGGAGCAATCTGGTTGGAGGCTACCAAGGTCAAACAGCCTTGAAGACGCGTGAAGTTTTGGAGAGTGCACTGGGTGGAGTCCTCTTTATCGATGAGGCCTATACGCTCTATACCGGTTTAAATGACGATTTGGGAAAGAAGCCTTGGATGAAGTCCTCAAATTTATGGAGGATCACCGCCGCGATATCGTCATTATCTTTGCTGGTTACACGAAAGAGATGCACGACTTCTTGCAGGTCAATTCAGGTCTGCAAAGCCGGATCCCGACTACATTTGATTTTGAAGACTACAGCCCAGATGAGATCGTGGAGATCGGTCTGTTAGGATTGCGTAAGCAAGGTTACCAGGTCAATGAAGCCCTTTATGGAGAGATTGTGAAAGGGAATTATATGCGTGCCAATGACCATAGTAATGGTCGCTGGGTCCGCAATCTCAATGAAAAACTCTTGCGCCAAGTATCAACTCGGGTAACCCGTGAAGGTAGTACAGACTACAATTCCATTTTGGATCAAGATTTGGAAGCTTTGAGAGAGAATAGCAGTTCAGAGCAACCCCATACCGTGGATGATCAAGGCTATGTTCTTCCTTAAGCTGAAGGAACAAGAAAAAAGAGGCTGGGACAAAAGTCCTAGCCTCTCAATTATTTTTGGATTGTCGAGCAAGACGCAGTGGTTGAGTGGGCTCTACTACGCTGATTTCATCAGCTTTTACAGCCCTACTCAACTGTGCGGAGGTGGGACGACGAAATCGAATTCTAACGAATTATCGATTTCTGTCCCACTCTCTTTTTACATGGACTTATGGTATACTAGGAGGAGATCATTCACTTATGAAGGAGAAAACAATGGTTTTACCAAATTTTAAAGAAAACCTCGAAATACGCTAAATTGTTAGTGGCGAACGGTATCAATGTGCAACCTGGGCATACCTTGGTCTTGAACATCGATGTGGAACAAAGAGAATTGGCCCACTTGATCGTGAAGGAAGCCTATGCCTTGGGTGCGCATGAAGTGATTGTCCAATGGGCAGATGATTTCACTACCCGGGAAAAATTCCTCCATGCACCGATGGATCGTTTGGACAATGTGCCAGACTACAAGATTGCGGAGATGAACTACCTCTTAGACCACAAAGCTAGTCGCTTGGGTGTGCGCTCGTCTGATCCAGGTGCCTTAAATGGTGTTGATGCAGAGAAGCTTTCTGCCTCGGCTAAGGCTTTGGGCATGGCCATGAAACCAATGCGCATCGCTACTCAATCTAACAAGGTCAGCTGGACCGTTGCTGCAGCAGCAGGTTTAGAATGGGCGAAAAAGGTCTTCCCAAATGCGGCGAGCGATGAAGAAGCAGTGGATCTCCTGTGGGATCAAATCTTCAAGACTTGCCGAGTCTACGAGGAAGATCCAGTCAAGGCTTGGGAAGAGCATGCAGCTATTCTCAAGAGCAAGGCAGATACACTGAATAAGGAACAATTCTCAGCCCTTCATTACACAGCCCCAGGGACTGATTTGACTCTTGGCTTGCCGAAAAACCACGTCTGGGAATCTGCCGGAGCCATCAATGCCCAAGGTGAAAGCTTCTTGCCAAACATGCCGACAGAAGAGGTCTTCACAGCTCCTGACTTCCGTCGCGCAGAAGGTTATGTCACCTCTACAAAACCGCTTAGCTACAACGGAAACATCATCGAAGGGATCAAAGTGACTTTTGAAAATGGAGAAATTGTGGATATCACAGCTGAAAAAGGCGATCAAGTCATGAAAGATTTGGTCTTCAAAAACAAGGGAGCGCGTGCCTTGGGTGAATGTGCCCTCGTACCAGATCCAAGCCCAATTTCCCAATCAGGCATTACCTTCTTTAACACTCTCTTTGATGAAATGCCTCTAACCACTTGGCCATCGGGGCAGCCTATGCAACCAGCGTAGAAGGTGGTGCAGAGTTCACAGAAGAAGAACTCGAAGCAGCCGGCCTCAACCGCTCAGACGTCCACGTCGACTTCATGATCGGCTCAAGCCAAATGGATATCGACGGCATCAGAGAAGATGGCACCCGCGTCCCAGTCTTCCGCAACGGAGATTGGGCAATATAGGGAGCAGGACAGAAATCGGTAGACGCAGTCTCGATTTCGTAGTCCTGCCCCCGCACAGTTGATTAGGAAGTACGAGTCCCGCAGGTAGGAGTAGTTCCAATCAACCACTGCGCCAATAGACAGAAATCGGTAGACGCAGTCTCGATTTCTACCTCGCTTTTCGGTTTTAAGGCTCGGGCAAAAAAGGTCCGCAGGACCTTTTTAGTACCCCCGCACAGTTGATTAAGAAGGGGCCTTGCTTCGCAATCCCTATCTACTACCTCAAAACAGTGTTTTGAGCCATCAACCCCTGTGCCCAAAATATAATAGAGTAAAAAGTATCCAACTGCCAAGAAGTTGGATACTTTTTTTGGTCAAAACTTGATCATCAAAGTAAAATCAGGTATGATGGATGGTATGTTCTTTTATGAGTAAATAAGATAATTATGACTGTCTAAGAATAAAATAGTATAGAAAGTAAGATCAATCTATGTTTAAACCAGCAAAAATCGATCGTTTGCCCAAAATGAATTTTCGCTATCGTTTGTTAAAAGTAGAGAATGAATGGTATTTAATGGACGTCGATCGGCCAATTATCATCACCTATTTTCTTCCATGGTTTACCTATTTTATACCTCATAAATGTTATCAGCTAACAGAGGATGAAGTAGAAACAATAGCTCCGAAAGTTCTTAAAAGAGATAAGAACATACTTTCAACTCAGACTAAAGCAGGGATTTCAACACTTGGTGCTGGTTCCTTGGCAGTTTTACTAGGTAGAGCTTTTCCGATAGAGGATTATTTATATTTTACTTCCCATCTACTTAATCTAGTGCTAATGATCCTTGTTCTATGCATTGCTTTTGGAATTCGCATTTGGATCAGTATTGGGAAAAAAGAGTCGGTCATAAAGCCTTCCAAGAAAGCTAAAAAAATGTATTGTCGCCCAGTAAGATTTAGGTTACTACTAAAAAATCTTCTATTAGTAACATTGGCTTTATTTCTTTCAGTTGTATCATTTTGCTTTGTTCTGAGTACCAGTAAACCCAATCTAATTCTTCATGTGGCCTTATTTGCTTTTTCATTGGTTTTTTTATCACATGGTAATTTATTATTATATGCTTCAGGCGAGGATTATAAGGCCAAAGTCAAGTAGATCCAGTGGAGTGAAACCCAGAAGCAAGAGTAGCCTCCATCTACTTTTGGACCTTAAAACAATTTTCTAGAAAGGAGCATGATATGAAAAATGAAAAGAAAGTCGATATTGAGCAGGCGAACAAAGTCTACTTTAAAAGTTTAGCCAATACACGTGCTTCAGTGGCTATGATGATCAATTCGTGGACAGGCGTATTTCTGTTCGCGATTGAAATCCTTTGTTTTTATTCGTATGATGTATCAAAAGGTATAAAACCATTTAGTCATTGGTTTTTTGATATCCTCGTCATCTATTGTCTTTACCATATCATTACATTTTTCTTGCCGTTAATGGGGACATTTATATATAGAAGACAAGTATTGTCAACGACCCTACTCTTATTCACCTATGCAGGGATGTTTTTATCGCTCCAAGTCATGGGCTTGCTCATCATTGTTTCTGCTCTGGCAAATAAAGAATTTGAGGTAGGTTTCCCGAAATATGGCTTCATCGTCATTCCTTTTCTTGTGATTTGTACCTTATTGGGCTTTATTTATCATTATTTTTGGCTTAAGAAGCAGTTAAAGATTGGCTTTTCACCAACTAGATCCCTAGGAAATTATTTCGCAAAATCAAGTAGTTACAGTAGCAGTGCCCTAACGATCATCTTCGTCTGCTCCATGATAGGAGCGGCACTTACTGGCTATTATGGAGTGGTGCTAGGAGTATCCGTAAGCATACTATTCAGTTACGCCTTTACTCAGTTGCTGACAGAAGTGGGCTATCTCTTGTATTTGAAAACGAAAAGTAAGGAATATTGGGAAGATGAACCTGAGGATAATCCGACGCTGTGGGATTTGCTGTGGAATTGGTTGAAAGGCTTCAGTCTGAAAAAAGCCAAACATCGTATTTTATTAGAAATTTTAGTTTTTATATCCTTTACAGTAATTGCCTATAATTCAGGATATTCTAAACCAGGTATAAAATATCCATTTTGGCTAGTCTGGGGAGTAAGGATTTTAGTTTATACAATCGTGCTTGATCTATTTATCAGTACAGTGCGCTCTATCATGCGCAAGTTTTCGAATAAAAGGCAAGGCAAAAAATAACAAAAAATACCTAACCGAGAGCTTTCTCAGTTAGGTATTTTTGTCATTTACGCCCTTTGTAGCTTATTCTAATATCAAAAGGCCTTCTTTGATTTCAAATGGGTTGTTTGGGTTGATGCGGTCATAGAACATGATGCCGTTGGTGTGGTCGATCTCATGTTGAACGACGATGGAGTTGTAGCCCTTGAGTTTGATGCGTTTCTTTTCCCCATCTTTTGTGAAATACTCAACAGTCACACGGGCATGGCGAACCACATAGCCTGGGACGTTGCGGTCTACAGAGAGACAGCCTTCCCCGTCGCCAAGCGCTGCATCTTGAACAGAATGGGCGACAACCTTTGGATTGTACATGACTTCTTGAAGGCTATAGGCTTCTTTTGGTGGGTTGCCATCGGCATCTTCTGGATTGGGAACCAAAACAGCGATGATCCGTTTTGAGATATCCAGCTGAGGGGCTGCGAGTCCCACTCCTCCACGGAGGCCGAGTTTTTCAGCCATGACAGGGTCTTGAGAATGGTGCAAGAATTGCATCATTTTTTCACCCAGGATAATTTCCTGGTCAGACAAAGGGAAGGTCACGTCTTCTGCAACAGCTCGAAGTGTTGGATTTCCTTCGCGGATAATGTCATCCATATCAATCAAATGGGACGCTCTTGTAACTTTTTCAATTGCTTTCATCGTTTTACTCTCACTTTCTTTCTACCCTCCATGATAACACAAAAGAGCCTAAAATTAAAGTTATCTGTCGACGGTTTCCGCATGTTTGATGGACAAATCATTCATCCTTTTTGCATCTAAAATCGTATAGACTCGCCCTTCTCTTTGGACTAAGCCCTCTTCGATCATCTGCTTGATGACACGGCTAAGGTGGCGGTAGCTGATCCCAAAACGCAGAGCCAGCTGATTCATCTTGGGCTTGAGGGTCCCATTTCATCGCAATGTTCCATAAAATGAGTAGCGAGGCGTTCCTTGACCGAATAATGAAAGTTGGCAGGAGCCAAATAGTTGATCTGGTGCAATTTCTCAGCCAAGGTCTTGGCCGTAGAGCGCAAAAAGGTTGGATCAAGCAGGAGGCGCTTCTTAAAGTGCTGGGCTGGGAGCTGAACGACTAGCGAGTCTTGGTCAGCAATGACTGATGTGATACAGACCCGATCGAGCAGGAGCTCAATCTCTCCTAAGAGTCCAGGTTTTTCTTGGATTTCAAGGATGGTGTCGCTGCCGTTTTCAAGACTGTGGACGATCTTGAGCCGACCTTTGAGAAAATAAGGAATGACATCTTGCTCAGAGCCTTGGCGGCAGATATAATCTCCAGCCTGGTAGAGAACGAGGTCCAGCTGGCTAAGACAGTCGCCTGGAAAGATCTGGTCCAATTGGTAGTCTGTGATGATCTCCTTGAGTCTGGTAGATGGGGAAATTTTTTTCATCTCAATCTCCTAAAATAGGACAAATGTCCTGTTTTTCTATTTCTAAATTGATTATACTAGGATTCTATTGAAAATACTAGTTTGAATCTTTTCTGAAAAACTAGTAAAATCAAATGTTACCAGTAAAGTGTAGGAAATAAAAAATGAAAAAAACAATGGAAAGAATCAGTCTCTTGAGCTTGTCGCTCATGCTGATCTCATCCTTTTCAATTACAGCCGGTTTGCCGGCAATGAAGGCTTATTTTAGCCACTTCGGATATTCAGCAGGCCAGGTGGAACTCTTGGTTTCCCTGCCAGCCTTTGCGGTCGTGGCCATGCTCTTTTTAAATAGCCTGATCGAGCGGTGGATGAGTGAGCGCCAGATGATTGTCGTAGGGCTCTTGCTCTTTTCAACTAGTGGCCTCTTGCCTTTGATTGTGCAGGACTATCCTCTCATCTTTCTGAGTCGTCTGATCTTTGGCTTGGGGACAGGAATGATCAATGCCAAGGCTATTTCAATTATCAGTGAGCGCTACTCAGGCAATGATAAGACCCGGATGCTGGGTTATCGGGGGTCTGCTGAAGTAGTGGGTTCTGCCATCTTGACCTTTATGGTGGGACAACTCTTACCCCTAGGCTGGCCAGCGATCTTTGCCGTATATGGTGGTGGTTACTTGATTTTACTCCTCTATATCCTTTTTGTCCCTTATCCTAAGGAGAAAAAACAGGCTAGCTTGAAGGAGAAAAAGAAAGGTTCCGCACGTCTTCGCCCCCCTCAATGGCGTTTTAGTCTAATGCTAGCTGTGATTGCTGGTATCATCATTTGTTTCAATTCTATTATCAGCCTGCGCGTGCCGGATATCATCGTTGACGCTCGTATGGGAACGGCGACAACAGCTGGAACCGTCTTGAGTCTGATGCAATTAACAGGGATTGTCGCAGGGGTAGGCTTTGCCAGTTTGACACATGTTTTCAAAAAGAACTTGCTCATGATCATGTGCTTTGGTTTCGGTCTGGCTTTGGCCTTGATTGGCTTGTCCAGCCAGCTATGGAGCTTGGTTATAGGAACCCTTTTAGCAGGATTTACCTACAGTACGGGGGTCACCAGTATCTTTTATCACTTATCTGAAAAAATCCCGACCAATCTCCTGAACCTTGCGACCTCGCTGGTCTTGATCGGCTGCAATCTCGGATCAGCCCTCTCTTCTTTCTTCATCCAGTTGGTGACGCCACTAGCTCCTAACAATCATCTGCTTTTTGTCTGGATTGGTGCTTTGATGGTTGGAACGGGAGTCTTTGCCTCACAATTACTAGCACGAACGAAATGATGGAGAAATCATTTCGTTTTTTTAATTCAATCTATTGCGTCCTGTCACTAGCTCGTGTTATTATAGGAGGAGTGTGAAAAAAAGATTAGTTTAAAGGATAGAATAATGAAAAAAATCATGGAGAAAGTGAGTATTCTCGCGCTTTCATTTATTTTGACGACCTCGTTTTCGATTTCGAGTGCGCAGTCGGCCATGTTTGCCTATTACAAGGGAATTCCTCATAGCATGATTGAGCTCTTGGTCTCGCTTCCTTCTGCAGGGATCATGGTTTCACTCATCTTCAATAAATGGATTGGGCGCCTATTTTCAGAGCGCCAGATGATTGTGACAGGCTTAGTTGCTTACGCTCTATGTGGCTTTATTCCCTTAATCAGTCCAGCCTATCCGGTTGTCTTTTTGTCTCGGATTATTTTCGGGATGGCGGTTGGCTTGCTCAATGTTTCTGCCATTGCCATTATCAGTGAGCGCTATAAAGGAAAAGAACGCGTTCAAACCCTTGGCATTCGTGGTTCTGCAGAGGTTGTTGGGACGGCCGTTTTAACCTTTGGAGTCAGCCTCTTGATTCGCTTTGGCTGGCAGGCTGCCTTTCTCGTTTACGGCATCAGTATTCCTATCTTACTTTTGTATCTCTTATTTGTGCCTTATGGATCTAAGACAGAAGCAGTGGAGGAAAAACACAAGGATGTGAAGATGACGGGGGGACAATGGCGGACTACGCTCGGCTTAGCGGTCGTTGCGGCAGCTATCGTCTTGTCCAATGTCATGATCACCGTTCGGATTCCAAGTGTGGTAGAACAAGTTGGACATGGCACTGCCCAAACTGCTGGGGTTATATTAGCAGCCATGCAATTTGTTGGGATCTTGGCAGGTTTGGCCTTCTCGCCCTTGACCTATCTATTCCGTGATCGTTTATTATTGGTTTCGGGAGTAGCTTATGGTGTGGCCCAAATGTTGATCGGGGTCTCTCCAAATCTCTTGATTCTTGCCCTTGTAACCATTGCTTCTGGCTTCGCCTACAGTGTGGCTTTGACAACAGTTTACAATGTCTTATCTGATAAGATGCCAGCAGGGGTCTTGAGCCAGGCAACGTCCATTGCGGTTTTGGGATGTAGTACAGGTTCGATCGCAACGACCTTTGTCCTTAGTCTATTAGGGACGATCTCATCTGCTCCAGTCTTCATTTTTGGATTTTCTGGTATCCTCATGATCCTGGTTTCCTTTTTTGGCCTTTGGATTGTGCGAAAGAGCGGGAAGAAATCATGCGCTTAGATAAATTTTTAGTAGATTGTGGCGTGGGGAGCAGGACCGAGGTCAAGCAACTCCTCAAGCAAAAGAAAATCGCAGTAAATGGAAAAAAAGAGACAGCAGGAAAGCTGCAGATTGATCCAGACAAGGATCAGGTGACCTTTATGGGAGAAGACCTGGTCCATGAAACCTTCGTGTATTATCTGCTTAATAAACCAGCTGGGGTCATATCAGCGACTGAAGATGATCACCACCAAACTGTGCTAGATTTATTGGATGAGACAGCCCGTCACAAGGAAGTCTTTCCTGTCGGGCGTCTAGATATCGATACCCATGGCTTGCTCCTTTTGACCAATAACGGGAAGCTCGCTCATGCCATGCTTTCGCCGAAGAAGCATGTGTCGAAGATCTACCGTGCCCAGGTGGCTGGGATCATGGATGAGGCAGATGTGGCCCGTTTTGAAGCTGGCATTGCCCTCAAAGACTTTACCACCCTGCCTGCGAGATTGCAGATCGTAGAGGTGAATGAGGCAAATGCCAGCTCCTACGTCGAAATCGAAATTGCTGAAGGAAAATTCCATCAGGTCAAGCGCATGGTCGCTGCCTGTGGCAAGGAAGTGGTGGATTTAGAGCGGATTTCTATGGGTCCTCTAACGCTAGACCCAAGCCTGAAATTGGGAGAATGGCGGAGACTCCAGCCTTCTGAACTCAAGTCCCTAGAGGTCTTCGGAGTTCCCTTATAAGCAAAAAACCAAGCAGTCTGATTCTTACAGACTGCTATTTTTTATTTGTATCAAGAAAATGAACTGAAAAGACAAAAAATGAATTTAATTGCTTGTACTATCAAAGCAAATTGTTTATAATGAAAAAAGATAGGTTGTGTATAAATTCACAATATGTAGTGATAATTTTTCGACTCACATACCTTATCTAGTAAACGTAGAAAAAGGAGAAAAATCGTTTATGAAAAAGTGGCTCTATTCTGTTGTGACAACAGTTGCCCTATTTTTATTAGCGGCTTAGGATTTGCCAAACCCAATAGTCCAGCTAAAGTCCATGCAGATACGATCAATGATGTTGTGACGTCTGTAAATATCTCGAAATCAACTGGTGGAGCGATTACAGATCCACTCGGTGTTTGGGAGAGTTTTCAAGTTGAAGCAAACTTTGTGTTGCCGAATGGACGTGTAAAAAAGGGAGATCAGACCGTTATCCAACTTGGAGATGACTTTAAGGTCTTTGAAACGGACACCATTGACCTGCTGGATCCAAGTGGTCAAAAAGTTGCGACAGCAACGGTAGATGATCAAAGAAAGGTCATCACCGTAACCTATACGGACTATCCTGAAAGAATGGCCAATGTGACAGGGAAACTGCGTTTCTTTGCGCGTGTAGACCACCAAGTCGTCAAAGGACAAAAGACACTTAATTTTACTCTTACGATCGATAAGAAGGTGATTTCAGGTGGGAATATCGATTACAAAGGGGTCAATCCAGGTGAGAATCCTCCTACTCCAGAAGTCTTTAGCAAGTGGGGGTGGACCAACTCAGATGATAAATTAAAATTGACCTATACCTTGAACATCAATCAAGGCCACACAGCCCTTCATAATATTGACATTAAAGACCAATTGGCCTTTACAGATGGGAAGATCAAAGCAGATTCTGTCAACATCCATACAGGAACTTGGCAGGTCAGTGACGAAGATGGGGCTTATCATTTAAAAGATACCACAAACGTCACCAAGAATTATTCCCCTGTTGTCAGTGCGGATGGTCGTTCTCTAACGGTTCATATTGGAGATCTAGCTCCTGAACAAGGGATGACTGTTCGCTATGATGTCTATCTGGACAAGGTTCCAGCCATCAATACATCCTTTAAAAACAATGCTAGCATGACAGCTACAGAAATCAAGGAACAAAATAAGGTTGCAGACATTCTGTATCAGTTCCTTGATGGAAAATTCAATGGTGAGAAATATTCCTTCACGATTCACAAAAAAGGTGAAAATGGTCAAGCGCTTGCAGGTGCTATCTTTGCTGTGATAGCAGATGATACAGGTGAGCAAGTGGGAACCATTACGACAGATGAGAATGGTGTTGGCACCATTACGGGCTTGATCAAACAAGCTTATACGGTTCAAGAAATTCAAGCTCCAACAGGCTATGTTCTCTCTGGAGAACCTATCAAGATCAGCAAGGATGATTTTGGAAATGACCTCGCAATTTCCCGTGATGTCGTGAACCAAAAAGAAAAAACAAGCGTTGCTGGTCAAAAAACATGGAGTGATAATGACGATCAAGATGGCAAGCGCCCGTCAAAAATCACAGTCAACCTCCTAGCAAATGGTGTCAAAGTCGCTTCTAAAGAAGTGAAACCAGATGCAGCAGGAACTTGGGCTTATCATTTTGATAATCTCGATGTGGTCGATGATGCTGGCAATGTCATTGCCTACACTGTTTCAGAAGAACCTGTTGAAGGCTATGAAACAACTATTGAGGGAACCAATATTACTAACACTCGGACACCAGAAGTCGTTGAGATTCCAGTAACGAAGATTTGGAAAGACAATGACAACCAAGATGGCGTTCGTCCGGACAAGGTTACTGTTCGTCTCCTTGCGGATGGTACAGAAGTAGCTAGCCAAGAGCTCAGTGAAGCAACTGATTGGAAGACAGTCTTTACCAATCTTCCAAAATACAATCACGGCAAACAAATTGTCTACACAGTCACAGAAGACACAGTAGCCAATTACTCTGCTGCGATTGATGGAACAACCATTACCAATAGCTACAAGCCAGGTAAAACCAGCGTCACTGTTACAAAACGTTGGAAAGACAATGATAACCAAGATGGCAAACGTCCAAGCGCCATTAAGGTACAGCTCTATGCAGATGGCAAAGCTCAAGGAAAAGAAGTGGAACTTTCTGCTAAAAATAACTGGACCCATACCTTTAGCAATTTGCCTCTAAAAGCGAAAGGCAAAGAGATTCAGTACCAAGTGAAAGAAGTTGGAACAGTCAAAGGCTATACTAGTACGGTCGATGACAGTAACAAGGGAAATGTAGTGATTACCAATAGCCGCACACCAGAAGTAACGGAAGTAGCGGTCAAGAAGATCTGGGATGATGCAGAAAATAAAGAGGGTCTTCGTCCTGAAAAAATCACAGTTCGCCTCCTTGCGGATGGTCAAGAAGTGGCTGTAAAGAAATCACAGCTACTGATAATTGGCAGGCAAGCTTTACGGATCTACCCGTATACAAGGAAGGTAAGAAGATTGCCTACACGATTACAGAGGATCCAGTAGCAGGTTATACAAGCAACATTGATGGTTTCACGGTAACCAATCGTCATACGCCACCGACGACTCCACCGACAACACCTCCAAGCACCCCGCCAACGACTCCTCCTACAACTCCACCGACGACACCACCAACAACGCCGCCAAGCACACCGGAAAAACCAGAAACTCCAACTACACAAAAAGAAGGAAAGAAAAAAATTCTTCCATCAACTGGTGAAGTTGTTGCTTACGGGTTGACCATACTCGGTGCACTCTTAGCAATTTTTGCTTTGGCTTTGCTCTTGCGTGGTAAACGGAAAGAGAAATAAGCTTCATACCGATAAAGAGGCTGGGACAAAAGTCCTAGCCTCTTGATTGTTTTTGGATTGTCGAGCAAGACGCAGTGGTTGAGTGGGCTCTACTACGCTGATTTCATCAGCTTTTACAGCCCTACTCAACTGTGCGGAGGTGGGACGACGAAATCAAATTCTAACGAATTACCGATTTCTGTCCCACTCTCTTTTGAATAAGTTGCTTGAAGAATGATCCATCAAACCGTCCATATTCCCAAGGTTCTTTTTAGAAATGAGAAAAGCTCCTCTCAAAGGAAACATAAGTGTTTGACAGAAAGATGAAATCTTGGTAGAATAAGAAGGTCGAATAGACAACTAACTCTTTCTTGGTAGCAGGATATGCCAAACCTGCCACTCGGATAGAGCATAAAGAAAAGGAGCTTATCATGGCAATCTCAAAAGAGAAAAAAAATGAAATCATTGCACAATACGCACGTCACGAAGGTGACACTGGTTCAGTAGAAGTACAAGTTGCTGTCCTTACTTGGGAAATCAACCACTTGAACGAACACATCAAACAACACAAAAAAGACCACGCTACTTACCGTGGTTTGATGAAGAAAATCGGTCGCCGTCGTAACTTGTTGGCTTACCTTCGTACAAACGACGTTAACCGTTACCGTGAGTTGATCAACTCTCTTGGACTTCGTCGTTAATTCAAGATACAAAGGCCGTCAAAAGCACAAAGCAAAAATAGGAAAATTGACGAAGAAGCTTCAGCTTCTAGGAGATTTTATCTTTTTTGCCAAGTGCTTAGGCCGTGTTCAATTGAATACAAAAAAAGTTACTCTATTATAGGGTGACTTTTCTTTTTCACTAGAATTATAGTACAATCTTCGGTTCGTCGCCTTGTCTAGAAACGTTTTATCCAGCAAGAATAGAGCCCTCTGAATTCAGAGGGCTTTTTTGTTGTCTTTTCCTTATCGAACGAGATCCATCATTCTGAGGAAGTCGTTTTGTTTGACAGATGTAATATATAGAGTTACAATTGATGCATCTTAAGAAATAGAGGTTATCGATATGATTGATATTACATATCTAGACGGTGCAAAACAAGAAAGAGTCATGCATTTTGATTCCTACGATGAGTTTGAACGCTCCCAACAAGCTTGCTTGATTGGGGTAGCAGATTTTTATCCTGTTGTGAAACTGACCTATAATGGGCATGAGTTGGATTACCAAGGGACTTACGGAGATGTCTTCTTCTATCTGATGAAGCAAGATTTGACTCAGTACCAAAACTAAAGGAGAAAGAAAATGGCAAAAGCAATTACAGACGCAACATTTGAAGCAGAAACAAAAGAAGGCTTGGTCTTGGTAGATTTTTGGGCAACCTGGTGTGGTCCATGTCGTATGCAAGCTCCTATTTTAGAAAAATTATCGGAAGAACTTTCGGAAGATGAGTTAAAAATCCTAAAAATGGATGTGGACGAAAATCCAGAAACAGCGCGTGCTTTCGGCATTATGTCTATCCCAACCTTGCTCTTTAAAAAAGATGGGCAGGTTGTTAAACAAGTAGCAGGAGTGCACACCGCAGCACAAATTAAGGCCATTGTGGCAGAGTTGAGTTAGTAAAAAAGAGTAAGATAGGAACGAATCGTTCTATCTTACTCTTTTTGTATTGACCTTTTAAAATTGGCTTATTGAGTCAAGAGATCCATAATCTCTTCGATACTTGATTTGCTACCTTTTTTTAGATAGTTTTCTTTACTACCTTTTTTAAAAGTTGACAAATTTGGTACCGTTTTGACATTCATATCATGTGCAAAAGCTGTGATGTCTTTTCGCTCCTTTGAGTCGTTATCCAGGTAATAAACGGTCTGATTCGTTTTTTGAATAGCAACTGCTAATTTAGGAGCGAATTTTTGACAGTATGGACAGGATTCGCGACCGATATAGAGAATGAAATCTTCTTTATTGTTGATTTTCTCTTGTACTTCAGATAGCGGAATCTTTTTGACGTAAGTCATTGCTTCCTTATAAGAATCTGGAGTAATAATTTCTCTCTTTTTGAAATTCAAGTATAAAATAGCAAGAAGAGAGATTGTACAAATGGAAAAAATGGAAATCGTAATTTTTTTATTCACAGGCGATTCCATCTCCGTCTCTATCTAAGCGAGCGCTATATCCAGGTTGCCCTCTACGAAGCGGTGCAGCACCTGCAGCGCGTGCTTCACTACAATTTCGATAGCCTCCTTGTTGAGGTTGTGTGACAAATGCTTGTTGTTGCTGCGCTTGTTGGGCAGCTGCAGCTTGTCTTGCCTGTTCAGCGGCTGCGGCTTGTCGAGCTTGTTCAGCTTGTTGTTCTCTGACAGTAATGGCATTTTGTACTAATCCAACACGATGAGTTAAGCGATCTTTTGTTCCTTGATCAGCTACATTTGCGATAGCAGCTTGGGCTGGGGCAATATTTTCTGTTACTTGATTGTTTTCTAAGGCTTGTACGGCAGCTTCAGCTTGAGCAGCAAGTTGTTTTGCTTCAGCCTCTTTCTTTTCACGCTCTTCTTTTTCTTTTCGTTCCTGTTCTTCTTTCGCCTTTTTCTCGAGCTCTTCTTTTTCTTTTCGTTCTTGCTCCTCCTTTGCTTTTTTCTCTTTTTCTGCTTTTTCCTGTTCGTCGCGTTCTTTTTTTGTTTTTTCTTCTTTTTGAACGAAACCTACCTGTTTTTCAGTTTCTTTTTGAGAAGCTTCATTTTGATTTGAGCAAGCTCCAAATAATAACGCAATTAAGATTGTTAAAATCAACCGTTTTTTCATAATGTTACTCCCTTCGGATATTTATCCAAGAATAATCATACCATAATATAAAAGCGCTTTCAATTACTAACTGGTAATATTTAAATAAAAAATCAGACTTAGAATAAACTAAGTCTGAAAATTGTACTTATTCTCCCAATTCTGCACTGTAGGCAATGATTTGATCCACAGTGTCTGAAAGGAATTGGATGGTATCGCGGAGTGGTTTGTCAGTTGAGATATCTGCTCCGATGATCATGGCTGACTCAAGTGGGGTCTTGCTGCCGCCTGATTTGAGGAGATCTAACCAATCTTTAGCTCCGTTTTCGGAGTTCTTCAAATGCAAGTATCCCGCTGTTGAGATAACCAAGCCAGCTGAGTAAGTATAGCTGTAAAGCCCCATGTAGTAGTGGCTTTGGCGCATCCAGGTCAAGGCTGCGTCGTCATCGATTTCCACAGCGTCGCCCCAGAATTCGGTTAGGACTTCCTTCATGATGCTGTTGAGCTTGCTAGCGCCGAAGGTACCACCTTCTTCGATCAAGGTGTAGACCTTGCGTTGGAAGGCTGCTTCCAACAAGTGGGTGATGAAGTTATGGAAGTAGGTATCTGTCAAACGGTGAGCCAAGGCAAAGCGTTTTTGACGAGGATCGTCAAACTGGTGTTCCAAATAGTCGCTGAGGAGGAGCTCGTTAAAGGTAGAAGGAGCTTCCACATAATAGGTCGACATGTGGGCGTTGAAGTAGCTTTGGTTGTTGTCTGAGAAGATAAATTGACCAGAGTGTCCGATTTCGTGGATCAGGGTGTAGACATCGCTCATCCGTCCTGTCCAGCTCATGAGGACATAAGGATGGACGCGGTATGGATCGGCCGCATAACCACCAGAATCCTTGCCTTCATTGGCTGCGAAATCGACCCAGCGTTCAGTTTGGTAGCGAGCAATTTCGCGGGAGTATTCTTCTCCAAGAGGTGCTACAGATTTCATGACCAAATCATAAGCATCATCAATGGTGACATCTGGGTTGAGCGCACTGTCCAAATCCAACTTCCAATCAGCAAAGGTCATTTTTTCAAGGCCGTTGACCTTGGCCACGTGTTTGAGGAATTTTTGAGCGACCGGAGCAAAGTCTTTCATGATCAGGTCAATCTGACGGTCAAACATGGCACGATCTACTTCCTGCTCAGCTAAGAGATAGTCAAAGACAGAGTCGTAGCCTCGCATATCTGCGATGAGTTTTTCAGACTTGACTTGGGCTAGATAGGTAGCAGCAGCCGTGTTTTGGTGCTTGCGGAGACCTTCTGAGAAAGAACGAAAGGCTTTTTCACGAACTTCTGCATTCTCATGGTTTTGGTAGAAGTTTTCATAGGTAACAAAGCTATTCTTGTAAACTTTTCCATCCACTTCGAAATCAGCCATTTCAAAGTCGCCCGCCCGCATCTTGGTATAGATGTCTTGCGGTCCGTAGAAGACTTCACCCAGGTTGGTCAAGGTCTTTTCCACATCAGCTCCCAAGTAGTGAGCTTTTTTAATTTTAGCCTGACGAATGGCAAAAGTGAGGTGAGGGAGTTGCCCCAGGCGTTCAAGGACATCTTCATCCGCTTCTACCAAAGCATCATCAAAGAAGGAAAGTTCGACGCTTGCCCAAGTTTCAAAATCCATCCCCGCTTGAGCAATTTCTGCAAAAGCTTCGTCGCCGAAGTCAGTCGTTTGGGGCATAAAGCTGTAGTTGCCAATGTGGCTGAGTTGGATCTGAATTTGCTCAAAAATCGCAAAAGCAGCTTCAAAGTCTTCAAAGGTGTGGAGGTTGCCCTTGTAGTTACGGACAAATTCATTGATTTCTTCACGTGTTTTTTCAATGGCACGCAAGAAGTCTTCTTGGTCTTGGTAAAGGGCTGTGAGGTCCCAGAGTTCGTTCTCAGGAAATTCAGAACGTTTTTTTAATTCCATAATGTTCTCCTTTTGATCGGTATTCTTCCTTAAGTATAGCAGAAAATAGGACAGAAACATAGAGAGAGAGGGGAAAATGCTTGTGTAAAAATCTTGAAAGAGCTGGAAAAAAGTTAAGATTAAAAAACTTAAGTCTAACCACTATATTTAGGTAAGGCATGGATTAGAATTTCGCTGATATACTAAGTACATCAGAGTATTGCATTTCATGCAATACTCAACACTAATGGCTCTAAAGAATATAAGGATTGTTTAATAATTTTTTGTGGCAATTCTTATATTCAAAATTTTAGTAAAATGTTGCTAATTAGTGATAGAGGAGGTTATTAATGGAAACAAGAGAAGAAATTGTCTCTAAATTAGAACTCATTCGTGAGAATATATTGGGATTTATTCAAGCTCGTTCACGTCAAGTTACACTTGTTAATCAAATGAGAACAGCCAAATTGATTCAACAAGATGAATATAACGATAACACATTGTCTCATAAATCCCTCAAGCTTGCTTTTTCAATTATGGTATTTTCAAGTATTTCGATACTATTAGGGGATTTATTGTATGTCATCTTACTTGGTGCTGTGAATCGATTAATCGGTGATATTATCTTTGAAGTTTTGTTCTTATCAGGATTTTTATTTTTATTGTTTCGTCGTATGAAAGGTTCAAAGGATAGTTGGATTTATCCAGCGACACTGATTATGGGAGGGATCCTACTTGTATTCCCTCTACGTTTACTTTTGACTCCTAATCCTATAACATTAATTCTACTTGGAGTGTCAATTGTAGCCACCTATTTCATCATTCAAAATAAGCTGGAATTAATGATTGCGTTTGTGAATAAAGGTATTCGTAATAAAAATGAACAGCATTTAAGAGATTACCAAGCAGTGGTTGCAGAAAATCAACGATTAGAATTGGCCTATCAGCAAGAGGGACGTTTGATGGAAAATTTCCGGAATCAAGCTGTAGCAATTGGTCAAGGATGGTACCCTAAGGATTATTACGCACTAGATGCAGTGAATTATCTAATTCACGCGTTTAATAACTTTAAAGCAGATAATATAAAAGAAGCGATTAATTTATATGATACATATTTAGACCGTGAAGCACGTCGAGCGTTTGAGGCAGAGATGATTGAACTTGAGAAAGAGCAGATTATTAATCAAGAACGAATGATCAAGCTTCAAGAACATGCAAATATTTTAAGTGCAAGACAAATTGCAGAAACACAAGAAGCGGCTGCTGCATCACGTGCTGTAGCAAGTGAACTTGAGAATATTCGTTATGGAAGATAAAAAATCCGGAAAATATAGGTAGGAAAGTAAATAGAAGGGATATAATTATGAATAAATCAACAAAGAAAAGTATTGCTATCGGTGCTACTATTATTGCTGCAACTGCTGTAACTTCAGTTGTACAAGCTGAGGAAACGACAGTTGCTCAACCGCATACAGAAACACCGGTAACTACTTCAAATATCGATAAGACTGCTGAGGTTACAAAAGAGGTAGTCGATACAGCAAGAGAGAAAGCTGATGAAACGGCTAAACAAGTAACGGAACAAGAAAAGGTTGTCAGTGTGGCAGATCAAAAGGCTAAAGAAGCTGAAGCTGCTGAAGAAACGGCTGCAGCAACCTATGAAAAAACAAAAGAAGTTGCGAAGGAAGCAACCCCTGAAAATATTGCCAAAGCTGAAGAAGCCATTAAAACAAAAGAGGCTGGGGTAAAATCAGCTGAAGAAAGTGTAAAAACGGCTGAAGAAGGTGTGAAATCAGCTGAGACAGCAGAAGCTGAATCAGAAAAAACTTATGAAGAAGCTACTAAAAAAGTAGAAGATGAAAAAGCAAAAGTCGCATCAGCCAAGGAAGAAGTTAAGAAGGCAGAACAAGCTCTAAATGAAACAACATTGACCAGAGCACAAGAAACAGTGACGATTGCGGGGAATAAAGTGAAAGATGCTGAGTCTGTGAATAAAGCAGCTCAAGACGAATTGACTCGCGCAAAAGACTTCGACGCATCTCGTCAAGCTAAAATTGATGAAACAAAATCAGCTCTCGATAAAGAACGCACTGAAAAGAACGTTCCTGCGCTTGAACAAGGTCTCGCTGATGCAAAAGCTAACGTAAAAGCAAAAGAAAAAGCTCTCGCTGAAACAAAAGCTAAAGCAGGTGTCGCTCAATCTGAAGTCGATGAAGCTCAAAAAGCACTTGACGAAGCAAACGCGGCTTATCAAGAAAAAGTCGCTAAGTTGGAACAAGATCGAGCTCTCCGTAAAATCGTTATTCCTGCTGAATACGCAAAACACGACATTAAAGACTACGAATGGTTCATCGCTCATCAAGATGAATACATGAAATTGCAACCGCAAATTGATTGGGATGCGTATAACAAAACAGCTCTTGGTACAAACAAAGAAAAAGTTGACCTCGAAAATCTTACAGTGGCTCAACGTAAAGAAATCGCGGAATTCGTATCTCAAATGTTGAATGACATCAATCAACAATACTGGTCAAAACGCAAACCGGGTAAAACCATCACACCAATCCAATTGACAGTTGGTGGTCAAGAATTTGCCGACGCTATTGCTAGTGGATATTCTAAATTCTACGCAGACAATGGCGGAACTCCTGATAAATTCAACTTCGGTAAAAACTGGGGACACCAATACGCAATTCTTCGTCAATATAACGCCGCCGAATCCCTTGGTGGACTTTTGCCTGAATGGCATAAAGAAAACATGGGTGGGTACAACATGTTGAACTTGAAACAAGACATCGCAAACGTTATTCGTAAAATGATGTTCGCCGACGGTGACCAAGCAAACGGTCACGCTAAACACTTGATTTCGCTTGAAGGCACGGGTGTTGGGTTTAGCGTAAGCTCAGGTTCTGTTCACATCTTGTCAACAAACCGTCCAACAAACCAAGACAAAGGTGACTACATTAGCACTGATCAAGAATACAATGATTCTGTGAAACATTCAGTTGAAAAAGAAGAACAAGCACTTCAAGAAGCTAAAGCTAAGAAAGCAACTGCTGACCAAGCCGTTACGTCTGCTGAAAACGACCTTGCTTCTGCGAAATCAGCTCAAGTTGATGCTCAAACTAAATTGAATGCGGCTCAAAACGCTATCGCTAAAGCGCAAAAAGCTTATGAAGACGCTCTTGTTGTCAAAGAACAAACACCAGCTGCTCAGGCTAAAGTCGCTGAAACTGCGAAAGCACTTGAAACAGCTAAAGCTGAACTCGCAACTGCTCAATCAAATCTTGCAAACTTGCAACAAGTTCGTGCACAACGCGAATCTGAATTGAAAGACGCTAAAGCTAAATTGGTTGCTCAAGAAGAAGCTCTGAAACAAGCTCTTCAGGCAGCTCTTGATGCAGAAAATGATATGAAAGCAAAAGGTCTTGCAACAACTGAAGCTAAAGCTCAAGTGGAACGTGCTAAACAAGCTGTTAAATCAGCTGAACAAGCTGTACAAGACGCAAAAGATTATCTTGAATTGCTTAAGAACGTACCTGTGAAACTCGCTGAAGCTGAAAAAGCATTGACTGAAGCAAAAGCTAGAACGGCTGAAGCTAAAGCAACTCTTGAAACTGAGATTGCAAAACTTGAAGCTTTGAAATTGAAAGCGAAAGCATCTCAAGAAGATTACACTCGTGTTTTCGAAGCTTACCAAACTCGTTAAAGCGAAACAATTGGAAGAAACAATTCGTCGTGAACAAGAACGTATCAAACACGAAGAAGAAACTCGTCGCAACGAACCGGTTCGTCATGAATCAACTGAAAACAAAGTGATGAAGACAACGGTCCCAATCGTAACAGGAACTCCTGGTGCAAACACACCAGTTGCAGCTCAAGAAGAACAAGCAAATACGAAGGAATTGCCATCTACTGGTGAAACTACAAGTGTACTTGGACTTATGGGGCTAGCAATGGCAGCTCTAGGTTTTGTTGGATTGAAACGCAAACGCGAATCAAAATAAAAATTCTATTTAGGCTGGGGAAACCCAGCCTAAAATGATATAATTTTAAGAAAAAGTAATTCAAATGGGGAAATTTTTATGAAGAAGGTCATGATTTCACTACTGGCGGGTGCGTCCGTTCTAGCTCTGGTGGCTTGTGCGCCCAAACGTTACGAGCGCCAAAGTAAACCAAAGACAGCAACATCATCAGCTGTCAAAAAAGAAAAGAAGGATACAGGTCAGAAGTATTATCAAGAGGTTTTGGAGCGGTATGCTAAGTATGATACTGCTCTTAAAAATGGGGATAAAGCAGGCCTGTTTGCGGAATTAGGTAAGATAAATCTGGCTCAGAAGAAAGCATCTATCTAGATGCTTTGGAGCGCTTAGGAACTCCGGTAACCTTCCAATACGCTTTTACAGACTTGAACAAAGATGGTGTGGATGAGCTCTTGGTGTCCAATCAATACACTGGAAACAAACAATATGTTTCTGCCATCTATTACCTCAAGGGTCAAGAAGCCGAATTGCTCCATACAGCTTATACAGCTGCGGTTGGTGGCTATCGCTCCAGCCTAGACCTTTTTGATAATGGGCAAATTGTCTACGCCACTTGGCAATCTGTGAACCCAGACCGGGAATTGACCCTTTATTCGCTAGGAAAAGGGGAAGCCAAGGAAGAAAAGAAAGCAACCATTCAAATTGGTGGTGACCAAACAGCAGAGCAAGCTCTTGGGATGTCAGCCAAGCAGTTGGACCTCAGTAAGCTGGACTGGAAAACTTTTGACGGTTCAGGGGATTCCAAATTAACAGCAAAAGCAGAAGAGAAAAAATCGGAAAGTTTCCAAGTGCAAGTCAGTGTGTCGGATCTTCGTATTCGAAAAGAACCATCTACTTCAGCTCCCTCTGCAGGAATGATCGCAAAAGGAACTCACACCATTACGGAAACAGTAGAGGCAGACGGCCATACCTGGGGCAAATTGGAATCTGGACAAGGCTGGATCGCCCTTGACTTCACAACGCGAGTGGATGGTTCTAAATCAGCAAGCTCAAGTAAGAAAAGCAGCGGAATGAACATTCAAGAAATTCAGAACGGTGATTTTTCAAGTATTGCAGGAACCTGGAGAAATGGGAAGGGTTGGACACTGGTATTTGATGGGAATGGATCGGCAAATCAGGTTTTCCTGAACGGTGAAAATATGCTGGTCAATCGAATTCAACAAACAGATAATCACCTTAGTGGAGGATTCAGTAATCCTAAGTATAAGGTGGGTGGTGCAATTATAAGATTCATTCCAGCAGGAACTTCTCTGCCTGTATACGTTGAACAAATAGCAGATCCTTCTGATAGTGGAAAAGACCGCATTTGGACAGGTCAATCAGCAGGGTGGGAAGCAAGCGACTTCTTCTACCGTGTGGACTAAAGGAGTGGTACTATGAGAAAATTGATGATTTCACTACTGGCGGCTGCATCCGTGCTATCTCTAGTGGCTTGTACGCCCAAACGCTATGAACGCCAAAGCAAACCGAAAATGGCAAGCTCTTCGTCGGTCAAAAAAGAGAAGAAAGATACAGGTCAGAAGTATTATCAAGAGGTATTAGATCGCTATAAGTCTTATGCGGTTGCCATTCATACTAAGGACCAAACAGCTTTACAAAATGAACTGAAGAAGATCGAAGCAACTTCAGAAGAATATGCGTATGTCTTTAACCTTCAAACACTTGGGAGTACCAATGAGTGGCAATATGCTTTTGAGGATCTTAATCGTGATGGTAATGATGAACTGCTGATTGGGGATGGCAAAACGATTGCTGCTGTGTATTATTTGAAAGATAACCAGCCAACCTTGCTCCACGTAGCCTATGTGGCTTCTGCAGGTGGCTATCGCTCTAGTTTAGACCTTTTTGATAATGGGCAAATCGTTTATACTACTTGGCAATCCCTTAATCCAGAAATGGAATTAACCCTTTATTCGCTAGGAAAAGGGGAAGCCAAGGAAGAAAAGAAAGCAACCATTCAAATTGGTGGAAAGGAAACAGCAGAACAAGCTCTTGGGATTTCAGCTAAGAAGTTGAACCTCAGTAAGCTAGACTGGAAAAAATTTGATGATTCAGGGGATTCCAAATCAACAGCTAAAGCCGAAGAGAAAAAATCAGAAAGCTTCCAAGTGCAAGTTAGCGTTGCTGATCTTCGGATTCGTAAAGAGCCCTCGACGTCAGCTCCCTCTGCAGGAATGATCGCAAAAGGTATTCACACCATCACGGAAACCGTAGAGGCAGATGGTCATACTTGGGGCAAATTGGAATCTGGACAAGGCTGGATTGCCCTTGAATTCACAACGCGGGTGGATGGAAATGCCGAATCAACTCTTGCCCCTGCCAAAACAAGCACTGAGATGAATCTAGATGAAATCAAAGCTGGAAATTTCTCAAGTGTAGCGGGAGTTTGGAAAAATAAGTACGGTACGAGCATTGAGTTTGATGCGCAAGGAATTGTGAAAGTCAATGGTAGTGCTGTTAATGGTGTTCAATTTTCTGGTTTTTACTTCAAGGAAGGTAATCTTCACGGAGTTAGTCGCATGCCTGGCGCAACGAACGAAACGCCTATTCTTTTCATTCCTTCAAGAGAAGGTGGCAGTGAATCCATTTACTGGAGTAAGAGTGATGCTACAAATGGAAACGATTTGTACTACCGTGTGAACTAAAAAATAGGGAGACAAACATGAAAAAAATTGGAACATATTTACTAGCTGCAGTTCTCTTGCTTTCCCTAGCAGCCTGTGCCCCAAAACGCTATGAGCGTAAGCACAGTCCTGTAGGAGCTTCATCAGTCAAAAAATCATCTGACAAAGCCCAAGAAAAAGAGCAAACAGAAGAAGCTAAGTCAGATGAACATGATAAAGAAGCCATTGGGACCTTATCAAAAGCAGACCAAGCGGATATCTATTCGATCATTGAAAACAGTGCGTCTTTGACCTATTCACTTCAGGTGCAACCGACTCGTTTGCTGGAGTTGAACAATGATCACGGTGCGGTTGAAGGTTACCCGCAAGACATGTTCATTGATTACTACAATACCTACACGCCGGGAACTTATAATTTGCGAGATGTCATTGATAAATTGAATGCTGAAGAAACATCGGACTCTATCCGCAGTCTGTCACAAGACCAGCTGATCCAACTGACAAACGAAAGAAGGACGGCTGGATCTATTCGACAAAAGACAAGGCCTTCTACGAAATTGTAGCTGGTGGTCGTGGCGGAGCGATGCCACCGATGGAAATTCCTTCACCGGATGAATGGGTGGTCAATGAAGATTCAGTTGAAGTGATAACGACTATCCAAGGAACTTCCGATCCATACAGACGTTTTGTCTTGAAACGCAACAACAAGAACTACAAGGGTGGAACCCACAAAACACGCTTTTATGTCGACAGCACTGAATTCGTGAAATCGTAAAAATAATCAAAAGCTATATCTAGCTCTAAAATTTTTATATAGAACTTGCTGAAGATTCACAGAAAAAGGCCCTCAAAGCCTTTTTCTTTTGGGCTTGAATATGTTAAAATAAAAGGTATACGTGCTTGGATACAAAGATGAGGATATAACATATAGATGGGCTGCGTCAATCGAATGCTATCATGCGTAATTGAACCCGCCTACAACTCTGTGGAAAAAGATAAATCTACCTAGTAGCGTTCGCTCCGTCGTTCGATTTCCTATTTTCCTTTGAGTTGCTTAACGGCTTGGTATCTTGAGGATTGAACCCGGCCGAAAAGCTGTGTAAAAAAAGATAAACTGTCTTGTCTTCATCGAAGACTTCGCCAGTTTCCTATTTTTACTTTTCTTTTTGCGGCCTTAGTATCTTGATAGTTGAACACGGGCTAAATCCCTAGTGAAAAAGATAGATTTCCTAGTGTGCGTGGCACACTGCGTCAATCTCCTATTTTCATACGGGATTCTTCACGCCCTTTGTATCCTGATTTTTGTAGGCAAGTCGTATAATTTTATCAATCCAAAGGGGATTACAATGACAAAACAAGTGTTTCAAACGACTTTTGCGGGTCGTGAGTTAATCGTAGAGACTGGTCAGGTTGCGAAGCAAGCAAATAGCGCTGTTGTCGTGCGTTATGGGGAGTCAACTGTCTTGACGGCAGCTGTCATGTCTAAGAAAATGGCAACTGGAGATTTCTTCCCACTTCAAGTCAACTACGAAGAAAAAATGTATGCGGCTGGGAAATTTCCTGGTGGATTTATGAAACGTGAAGGACGTCCTTCAACAGATGCGACTTTGACTGCGCGTTTGATTGACCGTCCGATCCGTCCAATGTTTGCGGAAGGTTTCCGTAACGAAGTACAAGTCATCAACACTGTGCTTTCTTACGATGAAATGCATCTGCACCAATGGCAGCTATGTTTGGTTCATCATTGGCCTTGTCTATCTCAGATATTCCATTTGACGGCCCAATCGCTGGGGTACAAGTGGGCTATGTGGACGGGGAAGTCATCATCAACCCAACACAAGAACAAGCTGAGCGCTCTCTTCTTGAATTGACAGTAGCTGGTACCAAGCATGCTATCAACATGGTAGAGTCTGGTGCCAAAGAATTGTCAGAAGAAATCATGTTGGAAGCTCTTCTCAAAGGGCACGAAGCCGTTAAAGAATTGATTGCCTTCCAAGAAGAAATCGTTGCGGCAGTCGGTAAGGAAAAAGCAGAAGTAGAATTGCTTCATGTAGATGCTGACTTGCAAGCTGAAATCATCGCAGCCTACAACAGAGACCTTCAAAAAGCAGTCCAAGTTGAAGAAAAATTGGCGCGTGAAGCTGCGACTCAAGCGGTCAAAGACCAAGTAACGGCTGTTTACGAAGAAATATGCCGACCACGAAGAATTTGACCGCATCATGCGCGACGTGGCTGAAATCTTGGAACAAATGGAACACGCAGAAGTGCGCCGTTTGATCACAGAAGACAAGGTTCGTCCAGATGGTCGTAAGGTCGATGAAATCCGTCCTTTGGATGCACAAGTCGACTACCTTCCTCGCGTGCACGGTTCAGGGCTCTTTACGCGTGGACAAACGCAAGCCCTTTCTGTCTTGACCTTGGCACCAATGGGTGAAACGCAAATCATCGATGGTTTGGATCCTGAATACAAGAAACGCTTTATGCACCACTATAACTTCCCACAATATTCTGTAGGGGAAACAGGTCGTTATGGTGCGCCTGGTCGTCGTGAAATTGGTCACGGTGCTCTCGGTGAGCGTGCCCTTGCTCAAGTATTGCCAAGCTTGGAAGAATTCCCATATGCCATCCGTTTGGTAGCAGAAGTATTGGAATCAAATGGTTCTTCATCTCAAGCCTCTATCTGTGCAGGAACACTTGCCCTTATGGCTGGTGGTGTGCCAATCAAGGCCCCAGTAGCAGGGATTGCCATGGGTCTGATCTCAGATGGAAACAACTATACAGTTTTGACAGATATCCAAGGTTTGGAAGACCACTTTGGAGACATGGACTTCAAGGTTGCAGGTACGCGTGATGGGATTACAGCCCTTCAAATGGATATCAAGATCCAAGGGATCACTGCAGAAATCTTGACAGAAGCGCTTGCTCAAGCCAAGAAAGCTCGTTTTGAAATCCTTGACGTGATTGAAGCAACCATTCCAGAAGTGCGTCCAGAATTGGCACCAACTGCTCCAAAAATTGATACCATCAAGATTGATGTCGACAAGATTAAGATTGTCATCGGTAAGGGTGGAGAAACCATCGATAAGATCATCGCTGAAACAGGCGTTAAGATTGATATCGACGAAGAAGGGAATGTATCGATCTACTCGAGCGACCAAGATGCGATTAACCGTGCCAAAGAGATCATTGCTGGTTTGGTGCGTGAAGCCAAAGTGGATGAAGTCTACCATGCCAAAGTGGTTCGGATTGAGAAATTCGGTGCCTTTGTCAACCTCTTTGATAAAACAGATGCCCTCGTTCATATCTCTGAAATGGCTTGGACGCGCACCAACCGTGTCGAAGACTTGGTAGCCATCGGCGATGAAGTCGATGTCAAGATTATCAAGATTGATGAAAAGGGTCGTGTTGATGCTTCTATGAAGGCACTCTTACCACGTCCGCCAAAACCTGAACATTCAGAAGAAAAAGGTGAAAAGGGTCCTCGCCATGGCGATCGTCCTCGTCACCACAATAAAGACCACAAACCTAAAAAAGACTTTACCATTACACAAAAAGATTCAGAATAATCATTAGAAAAGGAGGAGCACGGTATGGGATGGTGGCGTGAAACCATCAATATTGTAAAAGAAAATGACCCAGCAGCGCGTACCTCGCTGGAGGTCCTGTTGACCTATCCGGGCGTCAAAGCTCTGGCAGCTCACCGTGTTTCCCACTTTTTGTGGAACCATGGCTTTAAGCTTCTAGCTCGGATGCACAGCCAATTCTGGCGTTTTTGGACTCAGATTGAGATCCATCCAGGTGCGACCATTGCTTCTGGTGTCTTTATCGACCATGGAGCGGGCCTCGTTATCGGGGAAACAGCCATTGTTGAAAAAGGCGTTATGCTCTACCACGGGGTGACCCTTGGGGGAACAGGAAAGGATGTCGGCAAACGCCATCCGACGGTACGTGAGGGAGCCTTGGTTTCTGCCCATGCTCAAGTCATCGGCCCGGTGGAAATCGGAGCCAAGGCCAAAGTCGGAGCGGGAGCTGTCGTCGTCTCAGATGTACCAAGTGATGTGACCGTTGTCGGTGTTCCAGCCAAGATTGTGCGGGTGCACGGTCGAAAAGACGAACCAGTCATTCATCAAGAAGAAGAAAAACGGGAATACTATATGAACAAGCTGGAGCATGCTAAGGAAGCCAGCCATCGGTCTTCGAGTTTGTAAGGAGATCGCTACGTGATTCAATCAACCAATACATTGAATGACCACCAACTACTGGAAGCAAAGGCCCTTATTGCCATCTGTCAGAAGTATGACGGAACGTTTCGGGATCCTTATCTCTCAATATGCTCAATTTTGATCCCGATATGCCGACCTTTTTTTCCTTTATTATGAAAAAGGTGAACTTGTTGGCCTATTAACTATCTATGCGGATGACCAAGATGTGGAAGTAGCGATCCTGGTCCACCCTAATCACCGTCGGCAGGGAATTGCGCGTGCTTTGTATAGAAGTTTTGAGAAAGAAACGGCATCTTATCCAATTGAGTCTGTGACTTTTCAGACAGAGCGTATTTTTTTAGAGAATCATCCTGATTTTGCCAGCAATTGGGGACTGGTCGAGGATGAAGAGACTGAAACCTGGTTAGGACGTGATCGAACTGCTTATGCATTAGATTCCCGTTCGGATGTCGATGTGCTCTTGGCAGAACCTTCTTATCTTGAAGCCATTGCCCAGCTCCACCACCAAGCCTTTTCAGATGAAGTGGAAGCACCGGAAGTGAGCCACAGATACATTTCAGAGGCTTTGAAGGATCCTGATAGTCTGCTGTACATATTACTCAAAGAAGGTCAAGTGATTGGCGTTTGTACGGTCGATGTATCTGGAAAATGCAATTACCTTTATGGACTTGCGATTGCTGAAGTCTATCGTGGGCAAGGTTACGGAAGCTATCTGGCAAAATCCCTCATCAACCAACTCATTGAGCAAAATGATAAGGAATTTCAGATTGCAGTGGAAGATAGCAATGTAGGTGCCAAACGCTTGTATGAAAAGATTGGCTTTATCAAACAGACTCAGGCGGTTTATCTAGATAGGAAAGAGTGAATAAATGTTACTAGAAGAATTTGAAAATGTACCTGCTGTGATAGAGCCAACTGATCGAAGCCTTCTTAGTAGTGGAGAAATTTGTGACACTATTATTCTGTCTTTTAATGGAGAGATAGTGGAAAGAGTCAAGCAGATAGACGGAGTCTATGAAGGTGGTTATCTCACCAACCTAAATGGCAAATTTCCATGGTATATCTATGAAGTAGATGGACTTAAACTTGCAGTTGCTATGGCTACTATTGGAGCTCCAATGGTTGTGGGTTTCTTAGAAGAACTCAAAGCGAGAGGTTTTAACAACTTTATTGTTCTGGGCTCTTGTGGAGTTCTAGATCAGTCTATTCAAGCAGATAAAATTATTATACCAAGTTCAGCTCTACGCGATGAAGGTACAAGTTACCACTACGCTCCAGCAAGTGATGAGATTTCTTATGATGAAGCGATTCTCTCAACTCTGGAGAACGCTTTGAACAAATCTGGTATTGAGCACATTCGGACTAAAGCTTGGACGACAGATGCCTTCTATCGTGAAACAGCTGCTAAGGTTAAACGAAGACTTGCAGCAGGAGCGAAAGTTGTAGATATGGAAGCTTCGGCTATCATGGCTTGGGCTCAATATCGACAAGCCAAGGTCTATCAATTTTTCTACACGGCTGACTATGTGGATCATCACAATCACGAATGGGATGCTAGACGTGAAGATAGAAAAGCAGATGCTATGACTTTCTTTAAGATTGCTGTCGATATTGCGTTAGAGTTGGAAAAATGAGAATATAGATTCAAATCTAGAAACAGAAAGGAAATGAAGCGTGTTAAAAATTTATGATACCATGTCTCGTGATTTGCGAGAATTTATCCCCATCGAGGAAGGAAAGGTCCGCATGTATGTCTGTGGGCCAACGGTTTACAACTATATCCACGTAGGGAATGCCCGTTCAACGGTGGCCTTTGACACGATTCGTCGCTACTTTGAGTATCGTGGCTACGAAGTTGCCTACATTTCCAACTTTACAGATGTGGATGATAAGATCATTAACCGTGCCAAAGAAGAAGGCATTACGCCGCAGGAAGTGGCAGACAAGTATATTGCGGCCTTCCGTGAAGATGTGACGGCTCTTGGAGTGAAACCTGCAACCCGCCACCCTCGTGTGGTTGAGTTTATGGATGACATCATTCGTTTTGTCAATGATTTGATCGAAAAAGGCTATGCTTATGAGAGTCAAGGGGATGTTTATTTCCGTGTGGAAAAATCCCACAACTATGCCAAGTTAGCCAATAAAACCTTGGAAGACTTGGAGCTAGGCGCTTCAGGTCGGACAGATGAGGAAACAGCTCGCAAGGAAAATCCAGTCGACTTTGCCCTCTGGAAAGCAGCTAAACCAGGTGAGATTTCTTGGGACAGCCCTTGGGGACCTGGTCGTCCTGGTTGGCACATCGAGTGTTCGGTCATGTCAACGGGGATTTTAGGCGATACCATTGATATCCACGGTGGTGGAGCCGACCTTGAGTTTCCACACCATACCAATGAAATTGCCCAGTCTGAAGCTAAAACAGGCAAGACCTTTGCCAATTACTGGATGCACAATGGCTTTGTCAATATTGATAATGTCAAGATGTCCAAGTCCTTAGGCAACTTTATCACTGTGCATGATGCATTGAAGACTATCGACGGCCAAGTGCTTCGCTTCTTCTTTGCGACCCAGCACTACCGCAAGCCCATTAACTTCACAGAAAAAGCGGTGCGCGATGCGGAGACCAACCTCAAGTATTTGAAAAATACCTATGAGCAACCGTTCACAGGAGAAGTAGATCCAGCAGACTTGCAAGGCTTTGTGGACAAGTTTATCGCGGCTATGGATGAAGATATCAATGCGGCAAACGGAATCACTGTCGTCTTTGAATTGGCTAAATGGATCAATTCTGGTCACTACAACCAAGACGTCAAGGATGCCTTGACCAAGATGTTAGAAGTCTTTGGAGTGATCTTTGTCGAAGAAGTCTTGGATGCAGATATTGAAGCCTTGATCGCTGAACGTCAGGAAGCGCGGGCTAAGAAAGATTTTGCGCGTGCAGATGCTATTCGCGATGAATTAGCTACGCAAGGAATCAAGCTCTTGGATACAAAAGAAGGTGTAAGGTGGACACGTGATTGATGTCAATCTAATCAATGGAATTGCCCTTGCCTTTGAGGGAGATGCGGTCTATTCCATGTATATTCGCAGACACTTGATTTTTCAAGGGATGACCAAGCCCAATAAGCTTCACCAGGCTGCCACCCGCTATGTCTCTGCTAGGGCTCAAGCCAGCTTGATTGAAAGCATGCTGGAGCAAGAAATTCTGACGGAAAAAGAGTTGGAGATCTACAAGCGCGGTCGCAATACCAATAGTCATACCAAGGCCAAAAATGCGGATGTCGTGACCTATCGCATGTCGACAGGCTTTGAGGCTGTCATGGGCTATCTCCATATGACGGGGGAGCTCTCTCGTCTAGAAGAGCTGATTGACTGGTGCATCCAGCAAGTAGAAGAAGGAAGAAAGCAGTGAAAAATATCAGAGAGTGGTTTCCTCATGCAGAGGTGACGGATCAAGCCAATCCACCAGCTGGTTATGTAGCCGTTCCCCTTCAGGCTCATCAATGGTTGCTGCTGAAGGAAGAAGAGCTAACCGAGCGAGAAAAACAATTGATTTCCTGGTTGGGCGGTGAAGAAGAGGTTGCCCCTAATCCTTGGTACCAGTACCTGATCGATGGAAAGGGAGAAGCCCCTCAAGTCATCAAAAAAATACAGCTCGTCTATTGCCACATCTCGCATTCAACAGCGGAAGGGACAGCTTCTTGGTTAGAGATGATGCAGACACTCTTGCCCAACTTCCGAGCAACCTTGCAACTGAGCGGACAAGATTATGTGCTTATTCTGGACCAAGATCAGACTTTGCCTGTGGCCGATATCTTAAAGATACCGTCTCTGCCATGGAGTATGACTTCAATATTCGTTTATCTATCCTGGTCGGGCAAGTATGGACCGAGTCAAAAGACGGGAAAGTGTCTCCTGTCATCCGAGCAGAACAGGAGGTCTTTCGAGCTTGGATTCGAGAAGGCCATCAAGGTGTCTATCGCTTTTCTCAACTCTATCTGTGGGGAATCGAGCAGGCAGATCTGGATCTCACCCCGATCAAAGCAAGCTTGCATCAGTTGATTGAAAGTCAAGATCAATTGCAAGACATCATTGTTGCTCTTTGGGACAATGGGGCAGTCGTAACCAAGGCCGCCCAACAACTCTATCTCCACCGCAATTCGCTCCAATACAAGATTGACAAGTGGGAGGAGTTGACGGGTCTTCAGTTGAAAAATCTGACAGATCTAGCCCTGTGCTATCATTTGGTCTTACAAGATGTGATTTAAACGGAATCAATCCAGAGTTTTGTGCAAGTTGCACAAAACTCTTTTTCTTTTTTGTGAGACTTGCCATAGATTTGTAAAACGTTTTCATTTACAATAGAACTATAAAAATCAAAGGAGTACCATCATGGTAGAATTAAATCTTAAAAATATTTACAAAAAATATCCAAACAGCGAACACTACTCAGTTGAAGACTTCAACTTGGACATCAAAGACAAAGAGTTTATCGTTTCGTAGGTCCTTCAGGATGTGGTAAATCAACAACTCTTCGTATGATCGCTGGTCTTGAAGATATCACAGAAGGTGAATGTTCGATCGATGGTGTCGTTGTAAACAACGTGGCACCTAAAGACCGTGATATTGCCATGGTATTCCAAAACTACGCTCTTTACCCACACATGACTGTGTACGATAACATGGCATTTGGTTTGAAATTGCGTAAATATAGCAAGGAAGATATCGACAAACGTGTACAAGAAGCAGCTGAAATCCTTGGCTTGAAAGAATTCTTGGATCGTAAACCAGCTGACCTTTCTGGTGGTCAACGTCAACGTGTGGCTATGGGACGTGCGATTGTCCGTGATGCAAAAGTATTCTTGATGGACGAACCTTTGTCAAACTTGGATGCTAAACTTCGTGTATCAATGCGTGCTGAAATCGCGAAAATCCACCGTCGTATCGGAGCTACAACCATCTACGTAACTCACGACCAAACAGAAGCGATGACACTTGCTGACCGTATCGTTATCATGTCTGCTACTAAAAACCCAGCTGGTACAGGTACTATCGGACGTGTAGAACAAATCGGTACTCCGCAAGAAGTGTATAAGAACCCTGTGAATAAATTCGTAGCTGGATTCATCGGAAGCCCTGCTATGAACTTCATTAACGTGAAATTGGAAGGTGGACACATCGTTGCCAATGGATTGAACTTGAAAGTTCCAGAAGGTGCTTTGAAAGTCTTGAAAGAAAAAGGCTATGATGGTAAAGAATTGATCTTTGGTATCCGTCCAGAAGACGTGAATACAGAAGCTGCTTTCCTTGAAACATTCCCAGAATCAGTCGTGAAAGCAACCATCTCTGTATCTGAGTTACTTGGTTCAGAATCTCACTTGTACTGCCAAGTTGGTGACAACGAATTCATCGCTAAAGTAGATGCACGTGACTACCTTGGAACTGGTGAAACCATCGAACTTGGATTTGACTTGAACAAAGCTCACTTCTTCGACAAAGAAACTGAAAAGACAGTATACTAATACCTACTGACGCTATAGAGACTGAGACAACTTGTCTCGGTCTCTTTCATTTTAAGGAGACAAGACATGGAAAAAGACTGGTGGAAGGGGAAGGTCGCTTATCAGATCTACCCAAAAAGCTTCAAAGACAGCAATGGTGATGGCGTTGGAGATTTGAAAGGCATCACGGAAAAACTTGATTACCTTCAAAAATTAGGAATTGATATTCTCTGGTTATCCCCTATTTACAAGAGTCCGTTTATTGACCAGGGCTATGATATTTCTGACTATTATGCCATTGATCCTATTTTTGGAACTATGGAAGATATGGAAGAGCTGATCGCTGAAGGTAAGAAACGGGGCATTTCCATCATCATGGACTTGGTGGTCAACCACTGCTCCAGTCATCATGAGTGGTTCCAAAAAGCTCTAGCGGATCCAGATGGCCCTTATGCAGACTACTTTTACTTCATCGAAAGTGACAAGGAACCTAACAACTGGGAAAGTTACTTTGGAGGCAGTGTTTGGGAGCCGGTTCCTGGTACTAATAAATACTATCTCCATTCTTTCCACAAGGATCAGCCGGATCTCAATTGGCAAAATCCTGTCTTGCGCGATGAGATTTATAAGATGATCAATTGGTGGTTGGACAAGGGAATTGCGGGCTTCCGGATTGATGCTATTATCAATATTAAAAAAGATTTAGAATGGCGTTCGCTTCCGTCTGATCGTGACAATGGCTTGGTCCCAGTGCCGGAATCGCTGGTCAATGCGCAACCGATTGAACCTTTCTTGCAAGAGTTAAAGGAGCGGACCTTCGCCAAGTACAATGCCTTCACAGTAGGGGAAGTTTTCAATGAAACTGACGAAGAATTGCATTTCTTCATTGGAAAAGATGGTGTCTTCTCTTCCATCTTTGACTTCAAACAAACCATGCTGGGTCAGGAAGGAAAAGGCTGGTTCGACCATGCTCTTCCAACTGCAGATGAACTCAAGGAAAGTATTTTCCAAGCCCATGAGCGCGCGGATAGCATTGGGGTTCTATCGACCATCATTGAAAACCACGACGAACCTCGTGGAGTGTCCCATTATATCGCAGAAGGTCAAGTCAACGACACGAGTAAAAAAGCTCTGGGAACTATTCAAATCTTGCGTAAGGGAATTCCTTTTATCTATCAAGGCCAAGAAATTGGAATGGAAACCAAGTCTTTGAATCAGTGGAGGACTTTGATGATATCGCGACCATCAATGGCTACCACGTCGCTAAAGAAGCTGGTTTGAGCGAGGAAGAAGCCTTAGCAGCGATTGCCAAATACAGCCGGGATAATGCGCGGACGCCGATGCAATGGTCGGCAGAGCCAGGATTGGGCTTTAGCGATGGACCAGCCTGGTTGATCAGTCCCAAACCAAATGTTGCCATCAATGTGGAAGACCAGGAAAAGGATCCAAATTCCATCTTGAATTATTACCGTCAGCTGACAGCCTTGTATCGCCATCCCCTTTATGGAAATACCATTCGGTTTGGAGATATGATTCCAGCGTATCGGGACCGTGAAAACATCATCGCCTTCGAACGCCGTGGGGACAAGCGTCTCTTGGTTGTCAGCAATTTCCAAAATCGCCAGGCTAGCTTGGAGTTGCCAGCTCCGATTAAAACAGTCGTTTTAAATAATACAGCAGGATTATTCCAAGAAGGAGACCAAGTGCTCGAATTGGCCCCTTACCAAACGGTTGTGTTGGAGTTGGTGGAATAAGGAGAAACTTTGCATCAGTGTTAGGATTTAATGTAGAATAGTATGTTCATTAAATATTCTGGAGAACATTATAAAAGTTTTCTATACTTTAGAATCAGTCAAGTATAAACTGAAACTTTCCGCTGTGAGAAAAGTGTTTGAAACATTATTGTTTCAAACACTCGGGAGTTTTGAGACCTTAGGCTCAAAACTAAGTCATGGAACTTCGAAGAAGTTCGCTGACGTCCGTACTCACCTAAGGAAAGTTTTGAAAGATAGTTTATCTCCAAAAAGAACCTTCGCGTCTGCGAAGGTTCTTTTCATGTCATCCAAGTCTAAGCCAGGAACTTACTCAACTTCTTTCTTTTTCAAGAGGAGGAAGCCTCCGCTAACTGCTAACAAGAAGCCGGAAAGAATGAAGTGTGCGGTTGTGTCTTCTCCAGTTTGTGGCAATTGTGCCTTGGCTGGACTTTCTTGGAAGCTTTGTCCTACTTGGTAAGTCAAGGCTTGCACGCTTTCTTCATTTTTTGTTGTCATTTCTTTTTGTGGAAGGAGCACTTTAGGAGTATCCTTCTTGGCTAAGATTGGCTGTGGATTGCTTGTTTGGTTATGAATTGGAACCACCACTTGATCTGGTTCTTTAGCTGGAACGTAATCCATCAAGCTTGCCAACTTGCTGCCAAAGATCGCATTGGTTACCCAGCGGAAGAAGTGGACAGGGTGTTGACGGTTGGTTGGATTTCCTGCATAGACAAAGAGTGGTTGTCCCATCAGTTCTCCAGAGATGGCCATGACTTTGTTAGCCAGAACATCGTTATGTGGCCACCAACCTGCAATATAATAATCGCTTGGAGCGATGCTCATCAAGGTCTTGAAATGCTCTGGAACCTTTTCAATCCAGTTTCCTGAATTGGAGTAGAAGAGGGTATTCTTCTTGTATCCGCTGGTCAATGGATCCTGATCATCAATAATCGCTTTCATCAAGCCTTCGTAGTCACTACCGCCTTTTAGTTTTTCAGCGTCAAATCCTGTAAGAACTCCCAATTTTTCCAGTTTTTGCATGGCTTCTCCACCAATGACAAGGGTTGGTTTCTTACCAAAAATGGAAGCGTCAAAGCGGTTGCTTTCCAAATAACAACATCCGCTTCTTCTGGCGTATTGACGATTTGGAAGCCTAATTTTTCAAGGACCAGACTAGTATGAGCAGGCGCATCTACTCCAGCCCAATTATAGTGGTAGTTCGGAGAGTAGACCTTCATCGGTTTCAAGGTTGGTCCGCTTGGCACCTTGTAGAGGGCATCCCCATAGATGGCATAGTTTGGTAGGAGTGAAGCAAAGGTATCGCGGTCGACGATATAGCCATCATCTGTTAGGTAGACAGATTTTCCTTGTGCGATGGCCTGGTTGACAGCTTTAACGGCACTGGCTGAGGTATTGGCAATCACATAGTAAGGAGCTTTTGGATCGATCTCAGAGGTACGAGTCGCGCGGGTGGTGGTGACTTCGCCTAATTTTCCATTGAAAAGACCATCCGCAAAGACAGGTTCGGACTTGAACCCTCTCATATCTGGGAAGTTGACCAGCAGCTCTGCGTACATAGCAGCCCAGGCAGATTCGTTGGAGCCCTTGTAGAGAATGTGGTTGGCATAGCCACGTTTGGCTTGGGCCATGTCAATGACCAAGTCCCCTTTTTTATAGTTGCCAATATCTTCTTTGAGTTCCTTGATGAGGACACCATTGCGTTTGAAGTAGTCGATCATATTGAAGGCTTCTTGGGCATCGTTGTCTTTGTCGAGGCTCATTGGGATGACGTAGTAGTCTGGGAAGAATTTCGGACGACCATTTTTCACACGTCCAACGATTTCCCCATTTGGACCAACCAGTTTATTTTCGGCTTTTGGATCTTCGGTTTTATTGAGACCGCGCAGGTAGAAGTTGAGACGCATCTCAAGGAGACGGTCCGGATCTTGGTTGAGGAAGTCAATTCCGCCTAGGACAGCATTGCGACCTGCTTGTAGGATTCTTCATTTCCTTCTGGAATTTCGATGGTATGGCCTAAGATACCATGGTAGACAGCATAAACCCCTGTATAGCCAGAGAAGGAGTCATCCCAGCCATCGCCCCAATCCAGTTTTGGAATGATGTAACTATTGTATTTAGAATTGGCAACTCCTGCCCGTCCCATATGATGGGCATTTTCTAGCATCAGGTCTGACAGAAGATCGTATTCGAAGTTCGGATCATGTGGTGGCGTTGCAGGTTCGATCAAGAATTCTTTGATAAAACCGTGTAAGTCGTAGAGAGCGATCGGATTCCATTTGTTGATCATTTGGATAACCGTGCGTACTTCAGGGTTGGTTTGGTAGCTGGCATCCCGGTTTGGATCGAGCCCGTTTGCTAGGGCCCGCAGGTTGAGAGCATCCCCATCTGGGTTTTCCGTGAAGTCAAATAAGAAGATGAATTTATTGAGCAAGGTTGGAATATCTAGCGTGACAGTTTTAGCATTTCCAGCTTCATCGGTGGTGTTAAAGGTCACCTTTTCCTTGGTCGCAAAGGTATTGAAGAGGCTTGTGATGATATCAATGCCTGGCTGTTCATCCGCGTGGGTGTTGTGGACTAAGACAGGTAATTTATAATCCAAGGTCTTGTCCTTCAGTGCAGCCAGCATTTCGCTTGGCTTGGTCAAAGCTGTAGGGTTGGTACTAGACAGGTAGTGATCGATGCTGGCTTGGTCCTTACTCACGATCCCCATCTTCATATCCCGTCCTTGGGCGCTCTTGCCAAGAGTTTCCAGCTGCACTAAACGATCGGGTTTCGCTTCTTCCTTGGATTTTTCGATAGCAGCTAGCATTTCTTCATGTGTATGGTAGTCCTGATAAGGTCGAAAAACAAGGGTTTTATTGATGGTCACACCTAAGTCTGCATTGGTCCCGACCAGTTCATGGTTGCCGATGTAATTGCGATAAGTCCGGCGAATATTATTTGGGCTACGAAGACTGAGATCTTCACCAAAGAGATCCTGCACGTCAATGTGGAGATCCAGATCATTGCCGTTTGCGGTCTCTGTGATAGTAAGGAATGGATCCTTGCTCAGTGTTCCTGTCTCCATATCCCAAGTTTTCCACTCAGAGAGAGGCTTATTGTCTAAGGTCCAGTTGATCTTGCCAGCAGCTTGAGCTTTTTCTTGGACTTTGTCATCAATCGTACTCTTTTCAGAGAGATAAATGGTGCTATCCGCCAATCGAGTCGCTTGGTCAGCGGTTGTTGTAGCACGGTTAGTGCTTGGACTAGCGGCTGGAGCAACTTCTGTAGTAGAAGTCCCATCAGAAGTCGCTGCTGTTTCTGCAGGACTAGCAGGAGTTACTTCTGTGGCTGTAGCGGGACTAGTCGTCTCGGCTGTCACAGGTTGCTCAGTAGTAGGTGTCGCTTCAAGGACCGTGCTTGGTTCCGTTTGAGGCGCTTCTACGCTATCGGCTGAAGCTTGGCCATGACCGATAACGGAAAGCAAGACAGCAGCGGAGAGGCTGAGTGTTGTAGTGTACAAATGTTTCTTATACGAAGACTTCATATAGAAGACCCTCCTTAAAAAGTTATTTTCCAGTTCTAGTATACCATTTTAGGAAAGCGTTTACAACAACTGCCTGAATAAAAAAGCCTTTGCATCTTGCAAGGGCTTCTTTGTCTATTCTGTTTCCTCATGGAATTGTTGGTAAAAATCAACCTTAACCTGGATAAAAGTTTCTAAGTCTCTTAAGAGTTGGAGCAAGGTGGCGCGTGTTTCGAATTCTTCACGGGTCTTAGGAAGAGGGCGTTCGCGAAAGATCGCTAAATACTGACTAATATCATCAAGAAGATCTTGGGCGGGATTTTCCTGACTTAACTGTTGGGCTGTCTTCTTAAATAGTTGTGCTAGGATCATACTTTCACTCGCCGCCAACTGACAGCGGTTGACGTTTTCTGCCATATCCCGCAGAATATCGTTTTGCCGCTTGCGCATTTCGAAGTAGTGAATATGGTAGTTGGTTGGTGAAAGAGGTGATTGGAATGGTCCAGATAGACTAGCTTCAAAGCGTCCTTTAGGATACCATCCAACTCCTTGATCAAGCGAGCATCATTGCGACCATCGCCTTTACCAAGTAATTCTGCAAAACGGCCAAGAATTTTCTTTAGTTGGTCTTCAACAACATCATGGTAATGATCGATTGCTCCCTGGTTAGAAGGCATATAGAGATTGGCCAGCAAGGCAAAGCTGGTCCCAATTAAAAAGAGAGCAAGTTCATTGAGCAAGAGCCCCCAGGAGGTAGACTGCTCAATCAAGAGGTGGGTAACCAACACCGTACTAGGGGTGATACCGATCTGCCAACCCAATAGAAAGGCACCAGGAACATAGAGAGCGATAAAAACTCCCAGTGCCCAAAGGTTAAATCCTAAAAAGGAAAAGGCGAGACTTCCGATAGCAAGGGCTAGCAAGGTTGACATAAAGCGCTGGTAGGCCTGCTTGATGGTACTGCGACGCGTATCAGAGATACTCAAGATGGCAATGACGCCAGCTGAGATGGCATAGGTCAAGCCCAGAGCATAAGCAAGGGTAGCTGCTAAACAGGTGGCCAAGGTGAGCTTGATGGTTCGTTGAAAAAGAGGCATGGCTTCCTTTCTAGTTATGTTTGTTCATTGAGATAGATTTGATTTCATTATATCATGAATTGGCCTCTTCCTCCTTTCTTGTGGTATACTAGTTCTATGGAAAATAACGATATCGTATACGGTGTCCATGCAGTCACCGAGGCTTTACAAGCCAATACAGGCAATAAATTATATATTCAAGAAGACCTCCGAGGAAAAAATGTCGACAAGATCAAGGCCTTAGCAACTGAGAAAAAAGTGTCGATTTCTTGGACGCCAAAGAAACTCTGCAGGAAATGACGGAAGGAGCTGTTCACCAAGGTTTCGTTCTTCGAGTGGCAGCCTTTGCTTACACAGACTTGGCAGCGATTCTGAAACAGACAGCCCAAGAAGAGAACCCACTTTTGTTGATTCTCGATGGTTTAACAGATCCGCACAATCTTGGATCTATCCTACGGACAGCTGATGCGACCAATGTATCAGGAGTCATCATTCCTAAGCACCGGGCAGTCGGGGTAACCCCAGTGGTTTCTAAAACTTCTACCGGAGCAGTGGAACACATTCCCATTGCGCGTGTGACCAATCTTAGCCAAACCTTAGACAAGCTAAAAGAAGAAGGCTTCTGGATCTTTGGAACCGACATGAACGGCACGCCATCGCACCAGTGGAATACGGCTGGCAAGTTAGCCTTGATCATTGGCAATGAAGGAAAAGGCATCTCAGCCAACATCAAAAAACAAGTCGATGAGATGATCACCATTCCCATGAATGGTCATGTGCAAAGCCTCAATGCCAGCGTGGCAGCAGCTATTCTTATGTATGAGGTCTTTCGCAACCGACTATAATCCTAGAAAGGCAATGATATGAAACGAAAAATCTTATTGGTTGACGGCTATAATATGATTGCCTTTTGGCAGGAGACTCGCCAGCTCTTTCAAAAAAGTGAGCTCGATGCAGCTCGCAATATCCTCCTGCAAAAACTGAGTCACTATGCTAGCTTTGAAGGAATCGAAGTCATCTGTGTCTTTGATGCCCAGTATATGCCAGGAGTGCGGCAGACCTATGAGGAGTTCAATGTTCAGGTGGTCTTTACCGGTGAGGATGAGACGGCAGATGACTATATCGAGCGCTTGGCTGCAGAGCTTAACACGCCCCTCCACCAAGTATCGGTCGCAACCAGTGACTTAAATGAGCAATGGACCGTCTTTGCTCAAGGAGCTCTTCGGGTATCTGCCAGAGAGTTAGAAACGGGTCGCAGTCGTCAAAGGAAACCTTAATCAGGCGCAGCTAGTGGTCAACGATCAAAAACCACCTATGCGACCGCTCGATCACGAAGTATTGCGACAATTACAAGAAATGATGGGAGACAAGTAATGACATTTGCTATTTTAACCGATTCGACCGCAGATTTAGATCAGAACTGGGCCAAGGAACATCAGGTGACCATTCTTGGCTTAACCATTGAGTTAGATGGGACGGTTTACCAGACAGTTGGCCAAGGTCAATTGACCAGCCCAGAGCTTTTAGAAGCTATGAAAAATGGGGCCAAACCGACAACCAGTCAGGTCAATGTGGGCCAATTTCAGGAAACCTTTGAACAATTTGCCAAAGAAGGGAAGCCGTGCTCTATGTGGCCTTTTCATCAGTCTTATCTGGGACCTACCAGAGTGCAGTCATGGCACGAGACCTGGTTTTAGAAGACTACCCGGAAGCCGTGATCGAGATTGTCGATCCGAAGGCCGCTGGGATTGGAGAGGGATATCTGGTCATGCGGGCAGTAGCTGCGCGCGATGCGGGTCGCTCATTAGCAGAAGCCAAAGAAGAGATCATGGCTCTAGCTCCAAAACTGCGGACCTATTTCCTCGTCGATGATCTCTACCACCTCATGCGTGGTGGTCGCCTCTCAAAGAGCGCTGCGATCATGGGAAGTCTAGCCAGCATCAAGCCTATTCTCTGGATTGATGCAGAAGGTAAATTAGTGCCCATCAGCAAGGTTCGCGGACGTAAAAAAGCTGTCCGAGAATTACTGGAGCTGATCAAAGCCGATATCGGTGAAAGCACAGCCTTGGTATCTTATACCAACGATCTAGAAGGAGCAGAAGCACTGAAGCAAGAAATGCTTGCGCTTGAAGGCATCGATGAAGTCCTTGTGATGCCTCTTGGACCAGTTATTTCAGCCCACGTTGGCCCGAATTCCTTGATCGGATTTGTCATGGGAAAAGAAAATCGTAAATAATTTTCCAAATCGGTTGACTTTTATCTTAGAATTTTGATACAATAGTAGGCGGTATTGTTTACCCCATTTGTAAGGCCCCGGAACCTTTCAAATAACTCGCGGACCGGAACATCCGCCCTGTAAACAAAAACGACATTCATATAGGAGAAATCATGAACAAAACTACATTCATGGCTAAACCAGGCCAAGTAGAACGCAAATGGTACGTTGTTGACGCAACTGATGTACCTCTTGGACGCCTTTCAGCAGTTGTTGCTAGCGTGCTTCGCGGAAAAAACAAACCAACATTCACACCTCACACTGATACAGGTGACTTCGTAATCGTTATCAATGCTGAAAAAGTTAAATTGACTGGTAAAAAAGCAACTGATAAGATCTACTACACTCACTCAAACCACCCAGGTGGATTGAAATCAATCTCTGCTGGTGAACTTCGTTCTAAAAATGCAGTTCGTTTGATCGAAAAATCAGTTAAAGGTATGCTTCCACACAATACTCTTGGCCGCGCTCAAGGTATGAAATTGAAAGTATTCGTTGGAGCTGAGCACACTCACGCTGCACAACAACCAGAAGTTCTTGATATTTCAGGACTTATCTAAGGAAAGGAACAATAAAGTATGTCACAAGCACAATATGCAGGTACTGGACGTCGTAAAAACGCTGTTGCACGCGTTCGCCTTGTTCCAGGAACTGGTAAAATCACTGTTAACAAAAAAGATGTTGAAGAGTACATCCCACACGCTGACCTTCGTCTGGTCATCAACCAACCATTCGCAGTTACTTCAACTGCAGGTTCATACGACGTTTTCGTTAACGTTGTAGGTGGTGGATACGCAGGTCAAGCAGGAGCAATCCGTCACGGTATCGCTCGTGCCCTTCTTCAAGTAGACCCAGACTTCCGCGATTCATTGAAACGCGCAGGACTTCTTACACGTGACTCACGTAAAGTTGAACGTAAGAAACCAGGTCTTAAGAAAGCTCGTAAAGCTTCACAATTCTCAAAACGTTAATCAATACGATTATATCAACGTTTACAGACATTCAAGAATTTTCTCTTGGATGTCTTTTTTTGTTCAAAAAACTAAAGTTCACCCCAAAATTCACCCCAAGTTCACCCTATTGCTTTTTGAGACTTCTAAAGGCTATTTCTCCTGCTGTTTGATTTACTTTTTCAGTAGTATTGACATAAGTCTTCGTTATTTGGATGTCACTATGAGTAAGTGCTTCTGAAATAGCATTTAATGATGTTCCAGCCTGTCTTGCCAGAGTTGCTCCAGTGTGTCTTAATTTGTGAGGAGATGCTGGAGGAAGTTCAGGATGTCTTCTTCGAATAGAATTCATTCGATGATTAAGATAATCAATATGAAGTGGAACGTTAATACCGTTTGTTCTATTATTGTATGTGAAAACGAATTGCTTTTCATTCTGTCTGATTCCAAACAGCTTTAGTTGCTTTTTTTGTTCTATTTTCCATGTTCTAAATCCGGTTTTTGGATGGAATAACAGATGATAAAGCAAATAATTTCGAAAATACAACAAAAAGACAAACGCCAAAAATGACGTTTGTCTACGTTCTAAAGCCTTGGGGACAAGGCTTTTTTTAATAAAGTAAATAGTTCATGAAAGAGTATTTGTTATGAAAATTGCTTGTATGATTGATGTGATTTAGACGCTTCTTATATTGACAAATGATCATTTTCATTCATATTAAATTAGTAAAGTTTTGACAATTTACAGTAATGGCAAAATAATATTCACCCAGAACCAAGAAAGTGGCATGACGAGAATCATGGCTGGTATCATGTCGGCAATTGGAAACATTTTCAGTTTGACCATACGGAAACCTGTGGCAAGCATTAGAAAACCGCCGCAGGCTTTGAAATCAGCAATCATATCAGGTGTTGTATGTGGCACGATGAAGGCTGACAAGAAGAAAAGGCAGCAGAAAATGATAAATTGTGGAATGGCAACAAGTGATACCACATAACCTAGATTACAAGCAAAAATAGCTGCTGTAAAGAAGTCCAAAATTGATTTTGAAATCAAGATAGTTGAATCACCAGTCATTCCTGCATCTAGACTACCATAAATACCAGTACCGCTTGCGCAGAAAAGTACGATAACAGTTAACAAGGTAGCAAGGTAATCTTCATGAGATAGTGATGAATGGTCGTTTGGCACGATTTTTGCCATGCTACGTTGCATGAGGGCACCGCCTTTGTTAATCCAATCACCGAGATGAAGTGCAAGTCCAACCCCTGTTCCGATAACGATAGCAAAGATAACAGCGGGCATGTATTTCATCAATCCGATAGATGAAATACCCATTCCCATTGAACAGATTCCAAAAATCATATTGATTTGTGTCTTGAAGTCTTCTGATAATTTGTTTCCAACAAGACCACCTAGTAGCCCTCCAAAAACGACTGATAGGGCATTAATGATGACGCCAGTAGGCATAAGTTACCTCCTAATCAGAATACAGGGTTGTTTTTAAAAAAGAATTTAAACAAACAAGATTAAAAATGTTTACCCTGCTCCTATTTTTTCTTTACCCATACATTCTAATATTATATTTTAAAAAAACAATTCAGATTTTTGTGGTATACTATTCTAAAATGGAATAGTAAAAGAATAGGAGTTGGAAATGAATTTTCAAAAATTTCAAGTCTTTCTTAGCTTGTGTGAAACGTTGAATTACACCGAGACAGCAGAACAACTTTATACAACGCAAGGAAGCATTTCAAAGCAAATCATTGCGCTTGAAAAAGAGTTGGGTGTGATTTTGTTTAATCGTAAACATCGTCAAATTTCTCTGACAGAAGAAGGGGAGATTGTGCGAGTTTATATTCAAAAGATTATGGGTACTTTTCAAAAAATGCAAGAGACATTAGAGGATCTGTCTGAACAAGAAAAACATAAACTAACCATTCATGGTATTCCGAGTATGTCTTCTTATCCTATTATTTCAGATATTGCAGCTTTTCAAAAGCAGTATCCTGATTACACGGTTGCTGTCGAGGAAGAAGAGGCTGACCAGCTGATGCATAGTTTAGATGATGGCATCTGCGATGCGGTCTTTACGCGTTCTTTTACCAAAGCTGCTCCTGATATTTATGATAGCTTAACCTTGGATTATGACCGTTTTGTCTTGGTTTTGCCTGAAAATCATCCCTTAGCCAACAAGGAAAAACTTGATTTGGCCGAATTGAAAGATGAGACATTCTTCCAACTTGGCAATAAAACGCGGTTGCTCCAAAAGGTACGAGAACTTTGTCATACTTATGGTTTTGAACCGAAAATGGGCTATCAAGGAAATCGTATCAATCTCATCATTGACTTTATTGAAAAAGAAATGGGTGTTTCGGTGATGATGGAAAAATTGGTTGTACCGTTTAAAACGAAAGCAATTATCTGTCGTCCGTTGGAGGTTGATATGGTGTCAGAAATGAATCTAATCCGTCGTAAGAAGAAAACAACACCAGCTTTGGATGTATTCTGGAAAGGAATGCAAGAAAAATATTCCAAACGGGAATAGGAAAACACCTAACTTGAATTGTTTATCGGTGATTGAAGGTTTACACTTTTAATATGAAATCTTTAAGAAGGAAGTAAATCTTATGTCAGAACAACCTTATGATTTGCGTAAAGTCTTGGAAGAACTTAAGAAATTCCAGGACAATACCATGAAACGGATGTTGAAATCGATCCAAACGCTGAAATTTCTGGCGTTTACCGTTATATCGGAGCTGGCGGTACCATAGAACGTCCAACTCAAGAAGGTCCAGCAATGACCTTCAATAACATTAAGGGATTCCCTAATGTTCGTGTCAATATTGGTACAATGGCAAGCCGTAAACGTGTTGGTCATATTCTTCATCATGATTACAAAGACCTTGGACATCTTTTGAACAAAGCTGTTGAAAATCCAGTGAAACCTGTTAAAGTTTCTAAGGACCAAGCACCTGCTCAAGAAGTTGTTCACTTAGCAACTGATGATGATTTTGATATTCGTAAGCTCATTGCTGCGCCAACAAATACAGAATACGATGCAGGACCTTACATCACAACTGGTTTGGTTTATGGTTCAACGCCAGATAAATCAATGAGTGACGTTACAATTCACCGTATGGTTTTGGAAGATAAAGATACTATTGGTATTTATATCATGCCTGGTGGTCGTCACATTGGTGCTTTCTTGTCAGAATATCAAAAACTGAACAAACCAATGCCAATTACAATCAATATTGGTCTTGACCCTGCTATCTTGATTGGGGCGACATTTGAACCACCAACGACACCACTTGGTTACAATGAACTTTGGGTTGCAGGTGCGCTTCGAAATGAGCCTGTTCAATTGGTTGATTCGATTGCTGTAGATGAAGTTGGGATCGCACGTTCTGAGTTTATCATTGAAGGGGGAAATCCTTCCAAATGAAACGATTCAAGAAGATATTAACACCCATACAGGACATGCTATGCCTGAATTCCCGGGATACAATGGTCCTGCCAACCCTGCTTTGAATGTTATCAAAGTTAAAGCGGTCACTCATCGTAAAGATAACCCAATTATGCAAACAACGATTGGGCCATCTGAAGAACATGTGTCAATGGCGGGTATTCCAACTGAAGCTTCAATTCTTAACCTAGTTGATAAAGCGATCCCCGGTAAAGTTCTTAACGTTTATAATCCACCAGCTGGCGGTGGTAAATTCATGAGTATCATGCAGATTCGTAAGGAAACTCCAGCTGATGAAGGGATTCAAAGACAAGCTGCCTTACTAGCATTTTCATCATTTAAGGAATTAAAAACAGTTATACTTGTGGATGAAGATGTGGATATATTTGATATGAATGATGTCATGTGGACAATCAATACGCGTTTCCAAGCTCACAAAGATATTATGACATTGGAAGGTATGCGTAATCACCCACTTGATCCGTCAGAACGTCCAGAATATTCACCAGAATACATCCGTGTAAAAGGGATGTCCTCTAAACTTGTCCTTGATGGTACAGTACCATTTGATATGAAATCTGAATTTGAACGGGCTAAATTTAAAGAAGTTCCTGATTGGAAAAAATATTTAGACTAATGACTGTTTCATCCCAGATCAAAAAAACTATTTCATTTTAAAAATCAGCTGAAAGATGAGTAAGTTATTCTTCATAAGAGGCTGGAGTTAAGTATTCCAACCTCTTATTTTTTTATTTATTTTGTAGTTTTTTTATGATTCTTGCGGACTAGTAGTAAGCTGAATAAGGATAGTTGATTCATTACAAAAAAGAGGTGCTTATGAGCAAAAGACGCATTGTGGTAGCTATTTCTGGTGCTTCAGGAACAGTATATGCTATCGATCTATTAAAAAAATTAAAAGAATATCCTGAAATTGAAACTCATGTGGTCATGTCTAACTGGGCGCATGAAAATTTAAAATTAGAGCTTGATATGTCTCATGATGAATTTGCAGGCTTATGTGATGTCCTTTATTCTAATAAAGATTTAGGAGCTAAAATTGCATCAGGATCTTTCTTAACGGATGGTATGGTGATTGTACCAGCTTCAATGAAAACTGTCGCAGGGGTTGCTTGTGGTTTTTCAGACAACCTAATTGGTCGCGCAGCAGATGTGGCTTTAAAAGAGCAACGTAAACTTATCATTGTACCGCGTGAGACACCGTTAAATACAATTCATTTGGAAAATTTGACAAAATTATCTCGGATGGGAGTGCAAATTATTCCTCCTGTTCCAGCTTTTTATAATCATCCGAAGACATTACAAGATATCATCAACCATAATACTGCTAAGCTTTTAGATGCTCTGCATATTCGCAATGATTATGCTGGACGTTGGGATGGTGATTAAATGATAAGATTTGAAGTAACTGACTATGGTTATTCTATTCAGGCACAGGTTCAGTATATTGGTGCTGACTTATTTATTCAATTGACAGGTGGGAGTCATCCACATATTGGGACGGTGACAACTTATTGTAAAGAGACTGCGGATAAACAAGTAGAGCGTTTTCCGAGTCATTCAGGACGTTTTCATAAAGATGACGTCTTAGCTGATATTCTTTTGGAAGGCATAGCAGAGTTGTTGCCTCAAAATTGTGTAATTACATCAGGTGTACATGTTGATAGTATTAGTCAAGAGCAAATCACTGGTGCTTTTGAAATGACTAAAGAATTGGCTCATAAGATTGCTTTTTGGTTAAAAAACGAAAAATGTTCAATAAGCCATCCAAGATACCAAAATAAGAAGCCTAATAATAACCGAGTATAGAAATAGATTACTCAAAAAATGGAAGTCCTTTTCATCCGTTTTGGTGAGAAGAGGAGTCTAATTTGTATTTTATATATATACTTGCTTAAGTATCAGTTTTTTGACAATCTCTCTGAATGTATAAGAGGCTTACTTTATCATTTGTGATGATAGTTATTCATCAAAAGAAGCCCCTTGTTGGAACAAGAAAAGACCATTTGAGTTTTTCAATCGGTCTTTTTGTTTTATCATTTTATATTATTTAGAAATACGATCAATCCAGTCAAATAGTTCTTCTAAGTCATAGTCACCTGCATGTTCGACGCCCCATGGTGATTGATAATCTACATCAGCTCCAGATTGACGGAGTTTGGCTGCAAGAATAGCTGAAATAGCAAGAGAAGTATCTCTGTCACGCTGTCCATGACGGATACGGATATGCTGAGCAGTAGTTGCTTTTTCATCGTCAATATAATGCATTGGGTTAAGCATTTTAACCACATCCATATCTGCTAGTTCAACTCCTCCTGTACTATGTTCATAGCTAAAAGTTGTAAAATGCTTACATGATATGGTTTGATCACCGAACAAGTCGTTTTCAGGGCTATGTCCTGTAATATCGTCAAAAGCTGGTGGTGTTTTCATACGTGTGATATCGCAAGCAAATCCATCAATATCCAATTTTCCAGATTCATCTAGCCACGGGATTGATGCTACATCGACATTTTCTTTTTTAGCAGAAGCCAACAAAGTTTGCCAAGATAATCAACAAAGCTACCTTTTCCATCCGCATCTAACAGTAGAGGATCTCCATTAGAATCCATTAAGTGAAGATTGTTAAGATAGTCAGGAAACAGTGCCTTTAGTTGTCCAGAGAGAGCAAACTGTAGTTCTGTTAATTCACCATCTTCTGCTGAAAATGAAGGACGTCCGCCATCTGTCATCACCATTTTTTTGCGAGAATAGTGTGGAACGCTATTAAATTGCCATTCATAAGCCATGTCCGCATGTTCAAGATTGGTAATAGGACAATAGCAGGAAGCAGCAAAAATCTTGTCAGTGCTGTTAAAAGCTTCAATTTCTTCCAGAAAAGGCTCAAAATCGGGATGATCAATGGTAGTTGCCATTAATGATGATAAGGCTCCACCTGCACTTGTTCCGTTAGTAATAATTTTATTAGTATCTCCTGGGACTAGATGCGCATTCGCATGGAGATAGCGAACGGCAGCCTTATAATCTACTAGGCAAGCTGGTGCTTTTCCTGTAAATTTTCCCGCTTCATTCTTTTGTGACCGTCCACGAATTGCCGGACTGACCACGACATAACCATGATGAAGTGCCCAGAAGAGACTATTAATGGTGCCTGGTTTACCAAATCTCGCATAGCCAGGTTCTTCGATTTCGCTAGGCATGTAACCACCAACTCCATTTGGCATAAAAATTGGTGCAGTCTTTAGTGTGTAGCTGTTTATTGACTTGTCGTGGTAATAGTTTTCAGGAACATAAATCGACAACTTTTGGAATTCCGGATTAATTGGGTTCATAACATATGGAATATCATTGAAAGCACGATAAGTTAAAGTGTTTCCATTTAATGTTATTTCTTTGATTGTATAATTTTCTGAATTGAATTGCATGAAAGACTCCTTTAGGATTTGGATGTAGACAGATCTGTCTGAATTTGTGGAAGATATTTTTCAACATCCATAAATAATACACAGATAAAGAGAAAGATGCTGAAAATTGCACCGAGCCAAGAAAAATCAAAGATAATACCGCTAATGACATCTTGGGATTGGGTTAAGGCAGTAGCATCATAGTGAACCGCAGCTAAGATCCAACCTGTGATGGCAGATCCAAAACCGATTCCAATTTTTGATCCAATAGATTGTGAAGATGAAATTAATCCTTCAGAACGAATACCGGTTTTCCATTTGCCATAATCACAAGTATCTGCGACGAGGGCGTAAATTCCAGCAAACATTGGACCTACTCCAATAGAACGGAGAATAGTACCTAATAAAAGAAGGGTGTGATTTTTGCCAGCGAAACCTAGAATGATGAACCCGATGATTAGAATAATCGTACTACCAAGCATAAAGTTTCATTTTGAAAATTTTTTAGAGAACCAAGGCATAAAGAAGAGGATGATAATACCAGAGAGTTGGCCAAAGGACATTATATACATCATGAATTCCGTCTCACCTAAAACTACATTGCAATATTGGTGTAAACTGTAAGTAACCACACAAACAGAACCCGAGGAAAAACTATGAGCTACTCCCACCTTACCATAACCGACCGAATAAAGATAGAAACTTACTTGGAATTAGGTTTGAAACCTTACCAAATTGCAAGTAAACTTGGCGTCCATAAGTCTACCATTTCAAGAGAGTTAAGACAATGGCAAAATGGTTATTCCGTAGCCTCAGCACAGGAACAGTACGAGCGTAGGACCAAACAAAAAGGTCGGAAGTCTTATTTGACACCAAAGTTGAAAAAAAGGAAATTGAGGACGGCTTAAAAATCCTCTTGGTCACCTGAACAGATCTGTGGCCGCTATCAGCTTGAACAAAAGCCAATGGTAACTTTTAAAACCATCTATAACTGGCTCTATGCTGGTTTGATTGATCTGGATTTGAGCGTCCTTCGTTGTAAAGATGTCAGGAATCGTGAGACCTTTGGTCACTGGGAGCTCGATACTGTGGTGTCTTCTAGAAGCAAAAGCAAGGGCTGTTTAGCGATCTTCCTAGAGCGAAAAACGCGCTTTTACTTAGCTTTCAAGATACCAGACAGAACAGCCAAATCCATGTTTTCAGCCATCGAACAACTTTGTCAGCTATTTCCAAAAGAGGCTCTTAAAGCCTTCACTTCAGACAGGGGAAAAGAGTTTGCATGCTATCCTCTGGTAGAAAACTTAGGAATTTCCTTTTTCTTTGCGGACGCCTATTCTTCCTGGCAGAGAGAAAGCAATGAAAACGCAAATGGCTTACTAAGAGAATATTTTCCAAAGAAAACAGATTTAGCCGCTATCTCTGATGAGGCTTTGAACAAGGCTTTATATGATATTAATCACCGACCACGTAAATGTTTAGCTTACAGAACTGCTTGTGAGGCTCTAGAGGATGAGTCATAGTAAATGTTGCACTTATTCTTGCAATTTATCATTCAACTGAAACTCATACTTTCCAAACCAGGCTTGAAAAAAGCTCGTAAAGCATCACAATTTAGTAAACGTTAAAACTTATTTACACTTATTGAAAGCATTTCGTCTAATACGAGATGCTTTTTTCTGGCTTAATTTTACAAATTGGGTAAATAAGAGTTAGAATTTGGCCAGAAATTATGATATAACTTAAGAAAGAAATCAAACGTCAAACGAAAAAGAAGGTTCTTTTCCCTAATGAGGAGGCTATGGAACGTTATTTAGTTACTCTGTTTGAAGATTATAATTTCAAGCAAAGTCAACGAATCCATTAAGGGTTTGGAAAATGTTCTGACACACTTGAAAGCTTATTCTTGAAATCAAATTTGTTCTGGAGTAAAAAAACCAGGGTTGAAACCCTAGTTGGAGAAAATATCGCATAAATCGCGATTGGTTGATAATAACATGAACTAATCAGAGTATCAATCAATTAGGTGATGAACTTATTATTGTAAAGATACTTTAGCTTGCGAAACTGTTCACTTCAATTGTGTGATTTTTACTGATTGTTCCATGCGACTAGAATGGCATCATTAGGATTTTTAGTAGTCACTTTACCATAAACTTGATCAAGCACTTCTTCGAAGGCTTGATGAGCTTTTTTCTTTATAGGATAAAGCCCATCGAGGACATTATCGAAGGCTGTGTGATTGAATTGTGTACGTGGTGTACCAAATATATTATCTAAGATATCATCAAAAGGAGTTTTAGTGTTTTCTATAAGTGATATGTTATTAGTTTGTGAAGGATGTGAAGGTGACGAATAGTTTTCCGAAGCACCAGATGTTGCATCCACCTGAGAGGTAACTGAGGAATTAATACCATTCACAGCAGATGTAAACTGTAGAAAATGCATCAGACAAGTATTAAAATAATCTTTTGTCGCTATATCTTTGATATTTCCTGCCTCGTCGAATGCTTCGCGTGCATAACCTAGGAGAAACTCATTGCCAGGCAATACCCAAGCATCTAGACCCGGAGACTGAAGAATCTCTTTGAGATGGAGTTGTGATCGTCCAGTTCCTAGTGGAGAATAAGAGGCACCAATAATATAAACAGGCTTTTTTAAAAAAGGATGTAAATCATACGATAACCATTCAAGGGCAGATTTTAAACATGAAGTGATAGTGTAATTATGTTCAGGACAGGCAATAAGAACACCATCGGCTGACTGTATTTTTTGGCTGACTTCTTGAATGATTGGGTAAGAACTTGTTTTTTTATTCTGACTAAAAAGAGGAAATGAAGCAAGTTCGATAATTTCTAAATGGAATTGTTGCTGGTAGTTTTTCTTTATCCATTGAAGTAATATACGGTTATATGAGTGTTTAGCGTTTGAACCGACTAAACCAACAAGTTTTATCATATTCAACTCCTATTTCTCTGATTGATAGCGATAAGTACGTACTTTATTTATGTTTTTTAGACGTAAGTCAGGATTTTGCTTTGAAACATTTACAAAAAGAAGAAAATGAGACATCTTTTTATCAAGGTTTTCACGAACCTGAGAGTTAAGTAATTCATTATTTTCATCAAAAGCTTCAAGTGAACGAGAGAGTAAAAACCACTGTCTGCTTGAACTGCTGCCTGCAACTGAGGCGAGCGTAGAACATCTAGTAGATGATCTTGTGCACGACTGGTCCCTAAATTTCCGTATGAGGCTCCTACAATCATGGTTGGTTTTTCTAAGAGTGGAAAAGGTTCGAATGCTAGCCATTCTAGTGCATTTAGAAGTTGTGCAGGAACAGAATGATCGTATTCAGGTGTAACAAATAAAACGGCATCTGCCTCAAGTATTAGTTGTCTAAATGCATCAACTTTAGTATTTTTTTCCTCTAGCAAGTCTTTAGAGAACTGAGGGAGTTTTTCAATATCAAAAAAGGTAAAACTAGCTTGATTTTTGAATCTTTTTGAAAGGTAAACGGCTAATTTATGGTTTGTAGAACTTGGATGCTCTGCGCCGACTATTGTTATGATATTTAACATATAATTCTCCAGTACCTAAGAAGTTTTTGTTAATTGTATTATACTCTAAGGTTGCCATATAAAAATAAAAAAGTCATATCTAAATTCATGACTTTTTTTATCTTTTATAATGGATTGATTTGACTTGTTTCCCTGTATTCTGCCGGCGTTTTTCCGGTATAGGCCTTAAAGTTTCGATGGAAATTAGAGACCGCTTTGTAGCCTAGCTCTTCACTAATCACTTCGATAGATTTGGTAGTTAGACTAAGCTGTTCTTTTGCGTATTCTAACCGGATAGTGGTACGTAGTTCAACAAAAGAGAGTCCAAATAACTCTTGGCAGAGTCTTGAAAAATAATTAGGTTGATAGGAGAAGTGATGTGCAACTTCCTTTTGTGTCACTGTTTGTAAGTGTTCTGAGATGTATTTCATAATCATCCCAGATTGGCTTTCTTTTGATGCATGTTTAATCTTTGAATCTGGGAAAAGAGAGTTCAATTTGGAGACTTTACTCTCATGTTCACGCAAAAGCTCAGTAAATAGAAGCCCACAGATTTTTGACTTTGAAATTGAACATATTGATCATTGTCTGTCGTTTCTTCTAGTTTTTCGATGACATTTAAGTAGGCGTGACAAACTTCGCTGTCTAAATGGGTGAACACAATCATTGAAGTTTGGTCATCTATAGGATTCATAAAGTCATGAATGAGTGCGTTATCTCCTACGGTAAATTGAGAAATGGGATTAGGAATATCGAAAATAGCATGGTGGACACGTAAGAGTAGAGGCGTTTGATCTAGTGACTCGACTCGTAGTGTGGTTGATTGGTTGAATAGGATAATATCGTAAGGCTTGTGGTGAGTAACTTTTTCTTGATAATATAAAGTGATATTAGAAAGTGTTTCAATAATATAAACCTGTTTTTGTTTATCTTTTAAGCTAGATTTAGGGAATTCAAGGGTTCGGTGCAAGCAATTTGAAATAGTGAACATAGAATCTCCAAAGGATATATTTCGTCACAAAAGAGGACAATTAGAACCATTTTTTTAGTCGTTTTTATCAAGTATAATTATAGCATAAAAAAGAAAGTGAGACATTTCACATGGTTAAAGAATATAAGGTAGATGTTGTTGTCGCTGGTGCAGGAGGAGCTGGATTAGCCGCTGCTCACGCTGCTTCTAAAAATGGTCTTTCGGTCTTATTGCTTGAGAAACTTCCTCAAATTGGTGGAAATACTAAAATTTCCTCTGGTTTTTTTGCAGTAGACACAGAAGAACAAAGAGCTTTGGGATTAAAACTATCAACAAAGGAAGCAATTGATGAGCTTCAACGTCATAATCATTATTTGTCAAATGGAGCTTTACTTAAAAATATTATTGAGCATGCCAAAGAAACTCTTGAAGAAATTAAGTCTTTAGGAATGGAGATCGAGTTGAATAGAAATGAGAACACAACACAATTTGCTCATTTAGGGAACCCTTATCGTGGTGGGTCTTATCATATGTATATGAATAAGAACGAATCTTATGGACGGATTCAGGAAAGCTTAGAAAAACAAGGCGTACAAGTGGAATTCGGTGTAACGATGAAAAGTCTTATTCAGGATGAAAGTGGACGTGTTATAGGACTCCAAGCAGTAACAGAAACTGGTCAAGAAGTGCATGTTCATGCGAAGGCAAGCATCATTACAACTGGTGGTTTTGGTGGTGATAAACGACGAGTTGCTCAAGTAATGCGAACAATTAACTTAAGAACCTTAGGTGTTCCAAGTATGGGTGAAGGTCTTACCTCTATGGAACAAGTAGGTGGTGTTAATATTGATGGTGCCGCTCTCATCCATGCTGCACAAATGGCTGAATCTGTGGTGTCTCAGGAAACAAAAGGAAAACAATTGGCAGGGTTTAATGACTCTCCGCTTACTCAATTATTATTATCACCTCTATTATGGGTAGACCCACAAGGTGCACGATTTACAAATGAGGATGCTGTCTATGATACAGTTGAATGGTCTAATGCAGGATATGGAGTAGGTGGTAAATATTACTATGTGATGGACCGTGCTACACTAGAAGATTATTCAAAAGGAACTGACCTATTGATTTCTAAATCAGGTCCTGGTGCAAGCGATGCTAAGGGTGACTTCGTTGCCTTAGCGGACGAAGCAGTTAGTCAAGGAATTGCATTTAAAGGTGCTACACTAGAAGAACTTGCAGAAATGCAGGTATGGATTTAGAAACTTTCGTGGATACCGTTTCAGAATATAATCAAATGGTGGCTAAGAAAGAAGATACGAGCTTTAGCAAATCTGAAGCATCTTTGAAATATAGTATCGAGGACGGCCCTTACTATGCTTTTATCGCTCAGGTTGTTTATTTGGGAACAGTGGGAGGAGTTCGTGTCGATAAAGATTTGCGAGTCCTTGACGCCTATAATAAGGTGATTCCAGGTCTTTATACAGGTGGTGCAAATGCAGGAGGCTATTATGCACCAAAAAATTACCCTGCCTACGAGGGGCTAGCTTCTGGCTTCTCTTGGACCTCAGGCTACTTAGCGGGACTTGCTGCTGTAAAGGATATTAAAAACAATATCTACTAGGAGAAAAAAGATGAATATGAAAAACAATATAAACCCGAGTTCTTGGACGTTTAAGATATCTTTACTATCTTTATCTATTTTGGCACAAACAGCCCCATCAGTTTCTATTGCAAATACTCAACTAGCACATTTATTCCCAGAACAGTCAACATCAGCTATTGAATTGATTTCAACATTGCCAAATTTCGGTGTTTTACTTTTGATTTTATTTTCAGAATCAATTGCTAAGCGTTTTGGAATTAAGCGTACAATAATGGCAGGGCTAACCATGTACCTTATTGGTGGTATCCTTCCTGCGTTTATTCCCAACTACTATGCATTTGTTGTTTTACGTTTACTTATGGGGTTTGGTATTGGTCTTTTTAATCCATTTTCAGTATCGTTGATGTATCGCTTTTATAAAGATCAAGAACTGACTGATATGTTGGGCTATCAAAATACGAGTCAGAATCTTGGAAATGCAGGATTTGGTTTCTTACTTTCTGCTTTAATTATTGCTGGATGGAACGTGGCTTACATGGGGTTTGCGATTGGCCTTATTCCCTTAATTCTCTTTGGAGCTTTTGTCATGATACCAGAAGATAAACCGAAGGAAAGAGACAGTGGACAAGTTCAATCTAAGACAAGACTAAAAGATTCAATCAATACACATATTATTTTACTAGCATTGTTGTTTATGGCTGTCTTTGCGATGTTCTTGATGATGACTATTAAAATGGCATTACTAGGTGAAGAAACAGGCCTTATTACTCCTTCAACAGCCGCTTCAATTCTTGCCTCATTAGGTTTATCATCAATGATTGCCGCCCCATTCTTTGGTAAGTTAAGTAAATTCTTTGGGAATTTTATCCTTCCAATCTCCTTTAGTGGAATTGCATTAGCTTTCTTTATTGTATCGCATGCTAAAAATGTGGGTATGCTTACAGCAGGTGTAGTAATTGCAGGATTATTCTTTGGATGGGTATTCCCACAAGCTTTCCTACGAGTATCTCAAGTAGCTCCTAGAAATGGTGGTACTTTAGCAACATCAGTTGTTTTAATGGGAATCAATTTTGGAGCAGCTTTTTCAGCGATTATTATCAACTATATTGCAGGTTTATTTGGTTTCACAACTGCTGCAGGAGTGTTGACAATGTGTGGTATCGGATTTGTGATTCTTGCGATATTTGAGTTTATTTACACCTTTTTTGATCAACGTAAGGTTAATTAAATATCATAAACTGAAATTTAACTGTTTTGAATCTTTACGGGTAGTGTACAATAAGTTGTGTAAACACAAAAAGGAATAAATCCGTTATAGTAGAGTTGCGAAACATTACTAGAAAGAGATTTATTCCTATGTCTCAGTTTACCACAGAACTACTTAACTTCCTAGTCCAAAAGCAAGATATTGATGAATTTCCGTACTTCTCTTGAAACAGCTATGAATGATCTGCTTCAAGCAGAGTTATCAGCCTTTTTAGGGTATGAGCCTTACGAAAAAGTAGGCTATAATTCTGGTAATAGTCGTAACGGAACATATTCACGGAAATTTGAAACCAAATATGGGACTGTTCAGTTAACTATTCCAAGAGATCGTAATGGGAACTTTAGTCCAGCTTTGCTTCCCGCTTATGGACGTCGAGATGACCACTTGGAAGAGATGGTTATCAAACTCTATCAAACCGGCGTAACGACTCGAGAAATTAGTGACATCATTGAGCGAATGTATGGTCATCACTATAGCCCTGGCACAATTTCTAATATCTCAAAAGCAACTCAGGAGAATGTCGCTGCTTTTCATGAGCGAATCTTAGAAGCCAATTACTCTGTTTTATTTCTTGACGGAACCTATCTTCCATTAAGACGTGGAACCGTTAGCAAAGAATGTATTCATATAGCACTTGGCATTACACCAGAAGGACAGAAGGCTGTTCTTGGATATGAAATCGCCCCAAATGAAAACAATGCTTCTTGGTCCCCCCTGTTAGACAAGATTCAAAACCAAGGCATCCAACAGGTTTCTCTTGTAGTGACCGATGGTTTCAAGGGGCTTGAGCAGATTATCAGTCAGGTTTACCCATTAGCTAAGCAACAACGTTGCTTAATTCATATTAGTCGAAATTTGGCTAGTAAGGTGAAGCGATCTGATCGAGCGGTTATTCTGGAGCAATTTAAAACGATTTATCGTGCTGAAAATTTAGAAATAGCAGTACAAGCTTTGGAGGACTTTATCGCTGAATGGAAACCAAAGTATAAGAAAATAATGGAAAGTTTGGAGAATGCGGAAAATCTTTTAACTTTTTATCAGTTTCCCTACCAGATTTGGCACAGCATTTATTCGACAAACCTCATTAAGTCTCTCAACAAAGAAATCAAACGTCAAACGAAAAAGAAGGTTCTTTTTCCTAACGAGGAGGCTCTGGAACGTTACTTAGTTACTTTGTTTGAAAATTATAATTTCAAGCAAAGTCAACGGATCCATAAAGGGTTTGGTCAATGTTCTGACACACTTGAAAGCTTATTTGATTAACAACCCCGTAACTCTACTTGAGTGTTTACACAAAATTATTGACAGTATCTGGTTATGAGATAAACTATAGTGATGGGGCTTTTAAAAAGAAGTAAATCGATTTAATTTCTTATTAGATTTTAAGTTTGATCAAGATTTTTTAGAAAATCCAGATGTTGTTTTTTTCTCTACCTATTTTTCTAAAACGGGAAAAATCAGATACAATAATCTTTGTAGGTGTAGAAGTTAATTTTTACAGAACTAAATTATTCCCCTATTTAGAATCTATTAATTCATATTTTTATGAAATTAATAAGTAGATATAGTTCTGAAAAACCTTGATATTGCGCTGTTTTTAGTCTAACTGAAACTCATACTTTCCAAACCAGGTCTTAAGAAAGCTCGTAAAGCATCACAATTCTCAAAACGTTAATCAACACGATACTATCAACGTTTACAGACATTCAAGAATTTTCTCTTGGATGTCTTTTTTTGATTTTCTTAAAAATTTAAAAATTATGGGAAATAGCAGGATATCAGTACTTTTCAGAGTTTTCATTATGTAGTCTTCAATATCTAAATTTTAGATGTTAACATAGATAATAAGGCTTGTCTGTTTTTTGGTGCACCAAAATTGGTGCGTCTCTCCATTTTGTGCTATAATAGAAAATAATTTAAGGAGGTTCCTCATGATTGGAGATAATATTAAAGCGTTACGTAAGGCACATAACCTAACTCAGCCTGAGTTCGCAAAGATTATTGGTATCTCTCGAAATAGCCAAAGTCGTTATGAAAATGGAACAAGTTCAGTTTCGACAGAATTAATAGATCGTATTTGCCAGAAATTTAATGTTTCCTATATCGATATCGTAGGAGAGGAAAAGATGCTCACACCAGTAGAAGATTACCAGTTGACCCTGAAAATTGAAGTGATTAAAGAACGAGGGGCGAATATCTTAGCGCAACTTTATCGTTTTCAAGATGAGCTAGGAATTTCATATGATGATACTTCTAATCCTTGGGTTCTAATGAGCGATGATTTATCTGATTTGGTGAACACGAAGATTTATCTTGTGGGGACTTTTGAGGAAGTAGAGCGATATAATGGCTATTTGGATGGTATTGAACGTATGCTAGAACAAGCCAGTCATCTGGTGGTGGCCTAATGAAACTAGAAGAATTTAGTCAAGATGATTTTGAACGAGCCTCCAAACGACTCTTACGTTCTTTGACTCGTGGTAAAACAACCTCATCTCAGCCTAAGGCTATTTTGCTCGGCGGACAGAGTGGTGCTGGTAAGACAACGATTCATCGTGTGAAACAAATGGAATTTCAAGGAAATATCATTATCATTGATGGAGATAGTTATCGCTCTTTTCGTCCGAACTACCTTGGCCTACAGGAGAAGTATGGCAAAAATAGTGTAGATTATACTAAAGTATTTGCGGGTCGAATGGTTGAATATCTCGTAGATGAATTGAGTAAACTAGGCTATCATTTGTTAATCGAGGGCACATTGAGAACAACAGAAGTTCCTCGAAAAACGGCACAATTATTGGCAACTAGAGGTTACCAAGTTTCACTTGCACTGATTGCGACTAAGCCAGAATTGTCCTATCTCAGTACCTTGATACGTTATGAAGAGCTCTATGCTATAGATCCTCGTCAAGCTAGAGCAACTACCAAAGCACACCATGATGGTATTGTAGAACATTTGGTTGATAACTTACGGGAATTAGAAAAAGATCAGCTCTTTGAACACATTCAAATTTACCAAAGAGATCAATCGTGCGTTTATGATTCGCAAGTAGATGAAACCTCAGTAGCAGAAGTTCTACAAGAATGCCTCTTTGGAAAATGGAGTAAGGTGGAGGAAGAGATGTTGAAAATGGGACAGGAACGCTTGAGGGAGTTAAACACGGAAACCAAAAAGTAAGAAAGAATTTTTTTATGCAGTGAGGATTTAAGGGAGACCTATGAGAAAAATTTTAAAGAATCAGCTATATTTGAAAGTTCTGCTTTCAGATCTGATATCAAATTTGGGAGATACCTTATATTTTATAGCTCTCATGACCTATGTGACAGAGCTGAAAGACAGTAATTTGGCTGTTTCAATCATCAATCTATCAGAGACGATCCCGATCTTATTTACAGTATTTTTTGGAATCATTGCAGATAGAACGATGAATAAAGTTGAGACCATTATTAAAACATTGTGGATACGGGTAGGTTTGTATTTATTAGTGGCTATGGTGATGAATTTTAAGGCATCTATTATGGTAGTCATACTGGCTAGTATGGTTAATCTTGTCTCAGATACACTGGGACAATTTGAAAATGGTCTTTTCTACCCAATTTCGAATCGGATTGTGGAAAAATCAGAGAGAGAAGAGGCGATGGCCTTTAGGCAGACGGTAACGTCAACCATGAATATTGTCAATCAATCATTGGGAGCGTTTTTGATCACGATTCTTAGTTTCTTTCACTTAGCTCTTATCAATTCTCTGACCTTTGCGATTAGTTTGTTCATTATGCTAGTGATCAAACATCAAATTGATGATGATTATGACGATCAAACTTCATCTAGTACGAGCTCAACATTTCATTTCAAAGTTTTGTTTTCCGAGATCATGTCAAACTTAAAACTCTCCATCAAGCATCTATTTAGTATTAGTCATATGAAGGCTGCCCTACTTGTGATACCGATTCTTAATGGAAGCTTAGCTGTTCTCACACCATTAGTTGTCGTTAATCTTTCTAAAGGTTCTGCCCTGACCGTTATGAATACGGCAACCACCATCTCACTTTTAGGCATTAGTACGGTTGCTGGAGGGATTTTAGGAGGTGCTTTCATTCTGATTAGTAAAAGATTTAAAAGCCTCTCCATAGGAGCTTTGCTAAAAATGAATTTAATGACTGTTTTGCTTTCATTTATTGCATTTTACTACCAAAATATTTATTTCATGCTATTTGCATCCTTTCTTTCGAGTGTATTCGTTAGTGCATTAAACCCTAAAATGGGAGCGATCATATTTAATCATATAGATGAAACGAAATTGGCCACTATATTTGGAGGAATGGTAACCTACTTCCAAATGGGGGATGTTGTCTCCAGATTATTGTTTTCGACCTTAGTCATCTATCTACCTTCTAATTACATTGCAGTAGTGTATATGGTGTTAGTTTTGCTAGCATTTCTATATACATTTAAAAAAGTAGAGATAACGGCATAAGAAAATTTTAATTGGCCCAACTCCACCTATGTGTTCGATAGATGGTCCAGTATGTTGCTAATATTAGCAAGGCTGGGATTTGAAATTGTCAATTCAAAAGAGTGATAATATGCCCAAGAAGCACCTTTCAGGTATTTTTTGTTTACCTAATTGAATCAGAAGCAAGCAAAAAACCACCCTATCTTCCACAGTCAAACATGACGGTAGAAAATAGAGTGATTCCAGAATGTTAAAAATTAGTTATCGTCTTTGTGAAGGATATTCTTCACGCCCTTGATAGCTCCTTCAACAGCTTCTTTTGCATCTTCAGCAACTTCTTTAGCTTTTGATGCAACTTTTTCAGCAACGCCTTCAGCTTCTGTTTTTGTGTCGCCAGTTACTTTACCGAGACCTTCTTTAACAGAACCTTTAACTTGGTTTAATTTATCTTCTAATGACATAGCGCCACCTCCGTTAAGTAAATAGTTTTTTAATCTGAATTGAAGACAGTTCATTTAAAAAATTAAAACTATTTAGTTCAGATTAATATAAGTATATACCCTCTGAAATGGAAAGTCAAATTTTTGCTACGGCTAAAAAACAGGATCGCTTTCCGGTCACGAATAATGACCGACTAATAAGTCACGATATTTCGTTTTTCCAGCAAAGATTTGAAACGAAAGAAGCAAAAACTTTTCTGTCTCCAATGAAATAAATGGTATAATGGTCGTGAATGGAAACATCGTAACGCTATTTTTTGAAAAAGAGAAGATAAACATGAAAAGAATCCTCACAATCTACCCGGTTATCAGTAC